>Ga0164290_1000194_pt1 | contig 230671 bp, 211 predicted proteins | sample Micstemetagenome_FD_108782 | JGI IMG/M metagenome (GOLD analysis project Ga0164290, IMG submission 108782) | Contaminated culture microbial community from soil near Moab, Utah, USA - Microcoleus steenstrupii SON62 (Illumina Assembly) | ecosystem: Environmental > Terrestrial > Soil > Soil crust...
TACTGATCCACCTGAACAGAATGTGGTTGGACCACTCGCACTAATCGCTGCTGTTGGAACTGCATTGACTGTTACACTTGTTGATGCAGCTGCTGATGCACAACCTGCTGCACTTGTTGCTACTACACTATAGGTTCCCGCTTCTGTTACTGTGATTGATGATGTGGTTGCACCATTACTCCACAGATAACTTGCACCGCCTGTTGCTGTCAAGGTTACTGACCCACCTGCACAGAAAGTGGTTGGGCCACCTGCACTGATGCTTGCTGTTGGAACTGTATTCACTATTACCGTTGTCTGAACAACTCCTGCAGGTGTTGAATAAAAAATAGCAGCAGTACCTGCACCAACACCGGTTACCAGACCATTGGCGTCTACAGTGGCTACAGCCGTATTTAATGAACTCCAACTACCTCCTGCCGTTGCATTGGCTAGTTGCGTAATTCCGGATACACAGATAGTAGTATCACCGGTTATAGGCGTAGTAGATTGATTTGTTGTACCCTTAATAGCAAAAGTATACAAGGCTTCATCGCAATCATTGCTATTTAGTTGAACAATGGCATTATGCGTACCACCCGCAGTTGCTTTATAGGTAATATAAAAACTATAATCTTGCCCTGCAGGTACAATAATAGGTAAAGAAATATTTCCATTTTCTATCGAGAATAAGGATGGATTGGCACCTGCTAAACTAATCGAATGCACCGTAAGATCAGCTGTCCCATCCGAATTATTAATTCTGAAAACGCGTGCTTGAGTTATATTAATATTGGTTGTTCCAAAATCTGTTCCTGCAGAAACACTTGTTGATGTAGTTCCATTTAAAATCGTTACTAACCCATTTTGATTGTAAAGTGTTATTTCCGGTGCGATAACAGTTACCTCTTGAGTAGCAGTTGCTGAATTCCCATGAATATCGGTTACTGTCCAGGTAACAGTTGTAGTCCCTATCGGAAATACAGAAGGCGCATCATTGGTAGGTGGATTGGTACCACAATTATCGGAAACAGTTGGTGCACCTAAACTAGAAGCAGCAACACCATTACAATTTTCAGCACCCGTCTGTATGGTAAAGGTAACAGGACTAGGTTCTGTAATAACAGGAGCTTCCGTATCATTAACTGTTACGGTAAAGCTGGCTGTTGCTGTGTTAACACCATCTGTTGCCTGAAAAGTATTGGTAGTTACACCAACAGGGAAAGTTGCTCCGGAAGGTAAGCCTGCTATCTGTGTAACTGTAACACTGGCTCCATAGGTAATAACCACTTTACCATTTCCACCCGCATCATCATCTCCGTCTGCACCAGGTATATTAATAGGACTGGTGCCTCCGTTGAAGGAACCACCACCACCACCACCACCATTATCACCACCACCGCCGCCGCCGGAATAACCGCCGCCGCCGCCGCCGCCAACAAAACCGGCAGCACCACCACCACCATAACCGCCATATATGAATCCATAGAGTGAACCGCCTGCAAAAGGATTGCTTCCATATAGAGAAGCACCACCGGTTAAATCACCCGAATTTATATCACTCATCCCGTCGGAAAACCATCCTGCACCGGCACCACTATTGTTTCCCGCCTCACCACCTGAACCTCCGGTACCCGGAGCCCCAGCGCCTCCATCTGCCGTAACACCATAATTACCATCGATGCTATTGGCATTCGCATGTATATTATTATCTACGATAGCAGCAGCACCACCACCACCACCGGCTACCAGAAAAGGCATCCCAGCGCCCAAAGGTGTACCACTTACATATGTACCGCCACCACCACCGGCAGCACCTAAACCAATGGCAGAAAAGTCATCTGAACCCCTTTGCCCAACCACCATATATATTATCTGCCCCGGCGTAACAGCAAAAGTACCTGTCACTGAAGCCCCCCTTCCACCGTTCATACCTGAGGATATTGAATTACCCCCGTCTGCACCGATACCTTTGATGGTTATGGAGCTAACTCCAGCAGGCACCGTGAAAGTTTCTATACTACCGGTATAATTAAACTCTATACTTGTTGTATTCGCTAGTGCTGTTGGCGCGGCATAAGTGACAACCCTGCCACAGGTTCCTGGTGTATTGCTGAAACTCATGTTTCCGGGAACTGTCAGCGAAATATTCAAATTGCTGGCAGCTTTATTGCCGGCAAATTCTGACCGTACAGCCTTCTTCTTAAGTGGCTCATCAGTAAAACGACGAACACTGGTTGCGTCTTTCACCATTTTATCGGCACGGGTATACATCTTTTCTGTACCTGCCTTACCCGGTGATCCAGTAGAACGAAATGCTGAAAAAACAATTAATAAGGACAGCGAAAATACACTGACCCATAAACGTGTAAACTTATTCATGTTGGAGGGTTGTATTCAGAGAATAGGGTATAATATGATCGAAACAGAAATATCTGTTGGGATAAAAAAGCAAACGTAATGGGGATATTAAGTCAGCCCCTGCAACAAAAACATGTCGCATCAGGGCATAAAAGGGAAAGTACCGCATAAGAGGTGGTACGGATCTCATCACAGTTGTATTTGTTCAGGTTTAGCTAAAATTAGATGAGCATTGCAAGAATATGCAACGACCAACTAGGTTGTTTCAATAGAATAGGGTACGGTTGTTAATAGGATAATAAAAGAATAAACGCAGGTTACTTTGGGTTATACTTACGCTAATCAAACTTATAAACTTTTACGATTCATTAACTTAAAAAAAGCTTAAATCATTTATTAACTTATTGTTGTTGTATTCATTAAGCACCCATATATTATCATTTCACTTTGTATGACCGTATTATATAATCGTATTATCTAATCAAAGCATTGCTAAAATAAAACAGTAATCAACCAATATCGATTATAGCACCTCATTCATCATACAAGTTTTTTTGAAATAACATGTGATATTATACTTCCCTTATATACTTTGTACACGCAACCATTAACGATTATTATGAAATTACAGATGAATGGCAGGCTTCCGTAAAAGCAACGCATTAGGTTTTACAGAATAATTTTATACAGATCCTGAGAGATCGGATTAAAAATATTTACTTAGCCGTGGTTCACTTATTTTATGCCAAAGATGATGATGGAAAAATCCTGGGTTTTCTTGGCGTAGCCAATCAAAAAATGAAATGTTATTGTTGCATCCTGATCTATTTGGAGTAACGATAATGTCCAATCACAGGAAAAGCGAATAGCGCATCTTCCATTACTTGTCCATCTCCTATATTATGAATCACCAATGGTCTTTGTTGGTCTTTTGATTTTTGATGTACCAGCAGGCCGATATGCATTATACCTCGGGATAATTGCCAACAAACAATATCTCCGGCACGATAATCATTCGCCTGTGTAGACACAGGCAGTACAACCCCCTTTCGGGAAAAAAATCGCATGAGATTGGGCACCCGTCGATGATCGATATTACGATCTGTGGTCTTCAATCGCCAATTGTTTGGATAAAGACTAAAATGGCTTCGCATATCTTCATTTACCAATGCCTGCAAATCGATATTCATTTTTCTGTATGCCCTTATAATTACATCGGTACATACACCCTTGTCTTTGGGCACATCACCATTTGGATAAGCGATCGGAAAATAAGAGAGATCGTACACCACTTTTTGTCTGGTAAGCGTAAGTGCAGAATCGGCGAGGCGTGAAAAAAAATCAGACTGTGCAATGGAAAAAAAAGGAAAGAGAATAAGAAAAGAAATGTATCGATAAACCCTCTTACGCATTAACATACCAGTCAGTTTTTATTGAAATGCCGGTAAGATGGTTTTACATAAGAACAACTGTTAATATTGATGTAATTCAACTATTTTATAAATCAAACTTGTTTTCTTTTAACTGCAGAATTCTCCAACCAATTTCTATCAGATTTACCGTTATTAATCCTTTAAGACTACAAAAAACTGAATTGAAACTCAAGCTATTACCTTCGAAAGAGAAGTTTAGTAATGAGGTCAGGTATTTTCGTAAACAATAATCTTCGTCCTTCCTGTTCCATTCTTCGTTGCGCTAAATTTATAGGTCCAACAGGGACTTGAACCTGTTGAGGGGGTTGAACCGGCCGTACACGTTGTTCAACCTGTTGAGCGGGTAATTGAATCCGTTGGCCGTGTGGTTGTGCCTGACGATTGTGATGAAGTGCAAATGCCCTTATCCGGGCCTGTAAAAGTTCAAAATGCAATTCCTGTTGAATCCGTTGCATTCGCATCCTCTCTCTAACAACGGCGTGAAGGGCAGAGTTCTCCTGATCTCGCAGTTGTGCTGCACGTATCGCGTATGCATTTAACACATGAAAAGCATCCCATGGCATTTGGAGATTCATAATCGGATGTGCAAATCCACCTGAATTTAAAAACGAAAATATAATAGAGTTGGTTACAGAACCTGCCATATAGCCTTTCATTAACTGGTTTCTTCCGCCAGTCACTTTATTAAGAATGCTTCTGTCAGATGAAGCACTTCCCGCTCCTTCTTCTTTTTCCTTCCGATTAGCAGCGGACACAGCAACATGACCATCAGCGCCTCCCTTTATAAGCGCATCAATATCTTCTTTGTTTGCAAGCATCAGGTATGACAATTGAAAAAATCCTCTGACTAATTCTTCAAAATTTGCATATTCCTCTGCCACCGGCATGGGTGCGGGATGCAAACCCATCTTAAATCCCTCAAGCACGGGTTTTTGATAAGCAGCTTTTAAAGCATGTAGATTCGTATGACAGGTTTCAAAAAGAGCATCGAGTTTACTGATCAATGCTTGAGATACATGTCCGGTGCCTCCGCCGGCGTGTTGGCCCCTTCGCGATTTATAGGTTTCCCATGCGATATAAGCTGGCAAATAGATAGCTGCCATTGCAGTAAGAAGCTTAAAGAGTTTGTCTCTGACTCCGTCAACTGAAAGCCCCTTTTGAAGTTCACCAAGTGGCTCTTCTTCTGTGGCTAACTGTTGTGGTTGTGCCGTTGCAGCTGATGCTGTTGCTGATTGAGTCTGCGCTAACCCTCCAGCCCGTGGAAGTTCCCGGCGAAGCGGAAGCATTACCCAGCCATTTGCTGTATTCACAATAGCCACATCGTAAGCAAGTGAATAAATACGATGCACATCAGGATAAACCCTTTTAATATAGTTTACCGCCACATCCCTTGTCACATCATCAGGTTCTGGGTTTTGTGATAATAAATTAAGACTGTTCAAATACCACCACGCACGTTGGACTATTTTTGTTTCAACATGTCCATGCTTTTTAGCCGTCATTGCTTTTCCTGTAACAAAAGAGCTACCAGCTTTTGCCCCCATGTTATCGGCTTCCCTTTCCAATCCTTTATCGTTGTTGATATGGATGTTCCCCTTCATCTGCACAGTCGGCTTTACCCTACCCTGCTTTTGCTGGGCCACATGCCATGCTTCGTGCGGCAAATGCTTTTCCTGACCGGGTGCAATATGAATATCGGTACCCTGGGCGTAAGCATGTGCTTCAAATTGTGCAGGTTTATTCGAGTTATAATGCACTTTCACATCATTCATGGAATAACCGGAAAGATGTTCTATGCCTGATTTCAGTTGGTCAGGTAATCCTGTTTTATTAACTTTTATTTCGGGTTGTTCGGCTTGCGAAAAAATGCCTTTTTTTTTCTGAATGATTCCCCCATGCTTCCGGATCAGGCTATTATTAATTGAATCCGTTAGTTTTCTTTGAATAACAGATGACGCCCGTTTATCTGGTAAGGTTAAAGAAGTGGAACCGCCAGTTTGGCGTGTGACCAAATTGTCGTCAAGGCTTTTTTGCTTATTATTCGATATTTTATCAACACTTTGATACATCATTTACCGGTGTTTATTGTAGAACTGGTAAGAGCATTCAATATTTGCCTTACTTCTTATGATGGACAGCCAATTGGAGCAGTAATTCTTGTATCATCCCGCTTTCGTTCTGCTTCCCATTAGGATAGCTCGATGGCATGCAGCGCATTTTAAATTCTGCTCAAAATTGTTATCATCTTTTACAAATTCTGCCGAAACCCTATCTATCAGGTAATTCATAAAAATAAGCCCGTTATTCTCTTTCTCATTTAGCTAATGCTTCTGTTGCTGCAGACACATAAACTATTTTTGACCACATTCCCCTTTCCTTAAAAACCTGTTCAAGAAAATTACCGTTCGATATCTATTACCTTCTACCGGGAACTATTTTCTGACCTGTTATTGACAAGGTTTCAGTCTGCCTAGCTAACTGTTCCCTTCGAACTGCTCTCTCTGCCTCACGTTGTTGTTCTGCCGCGTGCTTTTGCTGTGCCTCTGCATAAACTTCTGCAGCCAACTCAGGCAGTTGTTGCCTTGTTGTATTTGTCGGGTTGACATGGCGAATCATGTAACGAACGGGTATACCACCGTGTCCTGCAACTCCCTCCCAACGACTCATTTCTTGCGGCAGCGCACCGCCATCGAAACTCCCAGGGTTTCGGACTGCTGCAGACGTGCTGGGTTCCAGGTGTTTGACCGCCTTTTCCGTCATAGCGGTCTGGGGTTTTTTAACTTTCACACGGTCTAATGCTGCTGTGAGTCCTACCAATTTACGGCCTATTTCGCGCAGGTTGTGAGGTTTCATAGGTGAATCGGGCTGCTGGCTTATTGCAGCCTGTTGTTCGAGTAATTCTCTTTGCTGTTGTTCAAGTTCAGCACGTTCACGTGCGTTGCGCAAAGGGAAACGCCGGGCTTCTTTCCTTGTAAATTTCGCCTGATCCTCGGCGGAAATAGGGGTCATAACAGGTGGACGTCCTTTTGTAACCGCCGGTTTGTGTATCAAAATAGATTTGACATGTCCAACCGATGCACCATTAAAAGCGAGTGCCTCATTGTATTCCTGCTGGTCTGTTTGCCCTTCTCTTGCCTGCCTCGCCATTTCACCTACGCCATCAATCGCATTTTGAATGACCTCTTCAGGAGTCAATGTCCGCACAGGTATTGGCCTGAATTCCCGTTTGTAGTAATCAGGGTTTGACTGGCCGAGCAAACGTTCAGATTGTTTGCCTTGTCTGCGAAGTTCTTCCGGCGTAGCTGCAGAAGTACCAAAAACACGTCCGGCAGAGTCCTGTTTGTTATATGCCATTGCGGCCGGGGTACTGTTATGCTGCATAACCGCGATTGGATCGTAAATCATCGTAACACCAGATGCCGCAATGCTACCTACATTTAAGGCCTTGGAACCTACACGCACACCATCCTCATCAGGTACCCTAGCCTTATCAGCAACAAACCGGACATAACTTGCACCACCACCGCCCCTGTTGAGGTCTGCTTTGGTGCGAATACGTCCGATACCTGCAGCAGCACGTGAGACTGTATTCATGGTTCCGCCGGTAATGGGTTGACCCGACAATTCTCCCTGGTCAACATCCCTTGTAAACACGGAATTGCCTGCATGAGCACTAAATTCGGCTGTAGTTGCGTTCCACTGATCCAAAAGGTGGGGTAAGGGATGACCCGGTACAGTGGCTGCCTGTTGGGCAGCGGCAGGTATACTACCTATTATGCGCCTGAGGTGAGCGGCATTCGAAGTACCGGCTGTTAACTGGTCAGTTCCGAGTTTAGTTAACTTTTGCCCGCTGGCCTTTGCAGTTTTCAAAGCGTCAATGCGCTCATCTTGTACCGCCTGGGGCTGACCAACACCGATCCTTCTATCTGCAAGCGATGGCGCAGGTACCGGCGGTCGAATAGCGGTTGCGGTAGCTCCTACCGGCCCTGTCAACGTATCGTCATACAGTTCGCCCACCCTTGTTCCATTATGACGGGGCGGCCCTTTCATCGCAGTATCTTTTCCTATAGCCACCCAACGGTTATTTTTTTTCCACTCCCAAACTGTACGTTGAATGGTACTGCCAGCCGGCGATGCAGTACTAAGGCTTTCAGGCGAATCAACGACAGTATGTTGTAATGCTTTTGCCCCCATTCTGTCGGCTTCATGCTCCAATACAGGGCTATCGTTCACTGCTATATGCTGTTTGAACTTAACAGTTGGATTCACCCTACCTTGCTTTTGCTGGGCCACATGCCATGCTTCATGCGGCAAATGCTTTTCCTGACCGGGAGCAATATGAATATTGGTACCCTGGGCGTAAGCATGCGCTTCAAATTGCGCAGGTTTATTTGAGTTATAATGCACTTTTACATCGTTCATGGAATAACCGGAAAGATGTTCTATGCCTGATTTCAACTGATCGGGTAAACCGGTTTTGTTTTCTTTTTTTTGTAACACCACGCTGTTCCCCTGTTGCTTTTTTAAAGCAGACTGAGGCCGATTATCTTCCAGATGAGCAGCACTACTACTCGCTGATCTTCTGGAATCAGCGCCTATGATATTTTTTTCTTGCTTCTGGGTCTGGTATAGATTCATCGTATCATTTTTTTCACATTTAATTTATCAAATACTATATACAAATCCATAATAACCAGATTTCGATTCAACTATCTGAAATACTGACGGAGTTATTTCTTTTTGTGGCGAGGTATGCAGAACAGGAATTTCAATCCTGTTATCCTTGAATTGCTGCGCTGTACTTTTTATGGAAGCCATAAAATGGTTTGGTAAAACTTTATTTTTTGGTTCCTGATACATAAGCTTCTTTTCTTATTCTTTAGATTAAATGTACAATCATGAATTAACAGAACTTATTTCACAGCGCCGCTCCAAAACCAATTGCCCTCATCTGTGTAATACCATCTTGCATTGTTATTGACTGGCATCCCATTGTCTATATAACCGTCAAAAGCCAGTTGTACGTTGCCGGGAATAACTGCAACAACCGGCTGGTTTAGAGCCGGGCCGCTACGGATATGCATGTTACTCACCGTTGTGGCTTTCCCACTCTTCACAATTTTGTTGTACATATTGTACACCGGCAAAGCATTAATGGGTGTCACGGGTATAACTCCCTTCTCTGAAGCCGGAACATATTGTTCTGGTTCCTGGATAAGCTGCGGATTCGTAATATTTGATGCCATCGTGATCAACTTATTTAGATCAACGACAAACCCCGGGCAGGTTTTGAGGGCATATATCTCATGGTGACCAATCACATGATCACGGTCGAGTGGTATGTTCCATTTTTTTGCTAGTGAAGCAATGAGCTCACTGCTGGATTGATACATCTCATCCGTCCAGTCTGATTTTTCATCTCCTTCATGCTCTATCCCAAACGTATAAAAATTGGGATTGATGTAAGGTTCGCCTTTATCGCCTGATGATTTGATGAGTTTCCAGGTAGGATTGTACACCCGTCCGGCATGCCAGGCAGTATTTGCCTGTGCTACATACTGATGTATATTTCCATTCTTTCCGATCCCAAAATGCGCAGACACTTTTGAATCAAGATTTTGGAACCAACTGTCTGTTCCCTCTAGCGTCCCTTCCATAATATGAATAACGATGGCAATGGGCGTATAACCGTGACGTCCAGTGGAATAATTATGGCTCGGTATGAAAGATGTATTCAACATGTTTTTTAACCAAGTATGGTGTTAGCCTGGGGTAATACTGATTCCGAAGTTGTATCATCGTTCTCCTCGGGTGATGAAGTTGCTACTGCCCCGGTGGGCTGTTTGTTTTCTGTTGTTTTCAAGGCCGCATATAAGCCCGAACTGGCTGCCAGCAACACAAGGTTATTCGGCGCAATTACCGGCATTACAGAGTTGGCATAAGCAGTCAGGCACTCCACAAAAGCTTTTGTATCCGATAAGCTGACAAGCGATGTACAAGCAGGTGGTATGAATAAATGTTGTAACGATTCATACATAAACCATACACCGAAAATGATATTAAAAAAAAAGGTCTGTAACCTATGGATATTGATTCCTGTTTTATCCGATAAAATATCAATAATCATTCCAGCACTTTTCATATCCTGCGCAAAATGAGTTATAGTGGGATTGGAACGGTCGCTGACGTCAATCAATGTTGCACTGATCGTAGTAACAGAACTGATACCTAGCATATATAAGGTTGAGTTATCTAATACAGGGATGACTCCCCTGGTGCGAACAATTGCTGTAACAAAAGCGGTTAGGATAATAACCGTCCACCAGGTCATCTGAACCCGTGACCAGCTAAATGGTCTTGAATCTCCGGAGCTGCTATCGCGCAGCAGGTAAGATTTTCTGTCCAGCAGCAGGATCACTATCCAAAGACCGAGAAAAATACCGAAGAATATAAAAGTGATGTTTTGGTTATTCATATCGGCGTTTTTTTTTCAGCATTGGTTGGTTCATTAACACGGGCCCTACCTGCTGCGCATGTTTAGGATAAGAACAGAAATCACTGCTTTTCAGCCATGCTTTCATTTTTTCAAACTCGGGATCATATAAAGGCAAATCTTTTACCTCGTTGGTAAGCAATTGCACCAGCATCTCATCTTCAAACAGGTAGTCTTCAAATAATGCCGTACCCATCGGTCCCGCTTCAAATATTTCGATCGGCGGTAAAAATGGCACACCTTTTTTTGCCAATGCTGAAAAATGAGTAAGCAGCGACCCAGTGATGGCCGCAAAAAACAGCAGCAGTATTTTTCTAAGCTCGTATTTATATATTTGTACCACAATATATGTTTTTTCCATTGTTATCAAGTATCCTCGGATGATGAGTCCATCCACTGCTACGCAATGATTCAGCGCCCCGGCAACCATCATTTTATATTCATATTCTGTTAGAAACGATTTCCATGATCCCGGTATTAACATCACCTGCCTGATTACCAGTTCTTCCTCCCGGAACTTATCGATTTCGTCCATTGTTTTTTCAGTCATTTTGCAGTTGCCTAATGCATAGGTCTTAGTGTTTTGTTTTCCTTTTTGTATTCTCTGCGGATTCCATTCAGCAGTTCGTAATCCTTTACTATTGTATCACCACGACTAATAGCAGTCATAGCACAATAACGCAATACGTTAACAATTGCACCACCGGCAAGTTCATAGGCTTCGGCGATATGATACAGGTCGATATTGGGATCGAGAGTACAGGTTCCCGAGAACGCATGTTTCCACAACAGGTATCTTTCTGGAGCGGATGGCATATCGAAATAAATTACAGACTGAAACCGGCGAAGAAATGCTTCATCAATATTTTCTTTCAGGTTCGAAGCGAGGATTGTCATTCCGGGAAAGTCTTCAATGCGTTGCAGTAGGTATCCGGTCAACTGGTTAGCATGCCGGTCATTGGATGACTGTGTTTGTGTGCGTTTGCTGAATAGTGAATCTGCCTCATCAAAAAACAATATCCAGTCTTTGTACTGCGCTGCGTCGAAAATCTTTTTCAGGTTCTTTTCTGTTTCGCCGATGTATTTAGACACAATCATGGAAAGGTCAACTTTGTATACGTCTCTTGCAGATGCCTTGCCCAGCAAGGTCGCTGTCAGTGTTTTACCCGTTCCTGGAGGGCCATGAAAAAGAACGCGATACCCGGGTTTTATTTTTTTGTACAATCCCCATTCATTCATCAGGGTGTCACCATGTTTGAGCCAGGTATTTATTTCCTCTACCTGCATCATGGTATGCTGTTCCAACACAATATCATCCCAGTCGGCTTCGGTTGTAATGCGATGCGCTGGGAATGAGGCACTATGCTCTACATCCAGATGGATGCCTGTTTGAAAATAATAAAACCACCTGTCACTTAATCCCAGTATACCATTGTGTTTCGGAATATGATCTTCGGTCTCCCCCAGCAACAACACTTGTTCTTTGATCAGGACACAGTCTTTGGCTAGTAATGCATTTACCACTGGTCGCAATGCAGGGTTGGTTGCCGTTAGCAGAAAATAAAGTGTTTGCCCGGTTGGTAAAAATCCACTGTGATGCTTATCTGTTACCCCCCCAAATTCTGTAAATCCCCGATCATACATACCATTCTTACCAAAAAAAATATCCAAAACCTCGGGTCTGATATGTGGTGCTATGATCAGCGCTAGTGCCAGACGTCCGTACCTGTCAAGCGACCATTCAGTAACACACTGTGCGTAAACCGATGGTGACTCGGCAATATCCGGCATGGGGATGTCTTCCCAGTTATACTCATGACCATCCTGTATGAGATATGTTTTTATTACCTGGTTGATCACATCATGCAACCAATCCATTTCAAGATGTAAGGCTTCTATGTTGCTTTTAATAAGCATGTGATACAAAAAGTTTTTCAATGTCATTCAAATCCATATCATCCCATTTAAAATACAGGGTTGCTGTTGCCGGATTGAGTTCATTGGCCTGCAACATATCAAGTATACCAGCCCGGTTTTTCAACATACCTGGTGATAAATAACCCGGCTCATGCTGGAACTGGTATTCAAAAAAACTTCCCGCCCATTGATGATGACTTTCCCGGCTACTGATCAGATCACTGATAAAAACGTTTATTTTATCATCCTGTATGGCCAGTCTTTTTGCTTTGAAGAATACAGGCTTTCGTTTGCTTTCCCGGTGATAAAATTCAATATCCCGCGATTGAATGGTTTTGGCCCTATGGTGACCAAAAATATCCAGAAGACCGTTGCCGTCCTCTTCAGCGGCAATTTCCAGTTCTCCTTTGTCTGTAGCTGAAATAACGAGTGTCCAATCGGCTGTTACAGCACTTTCTGTAACGATATACAGTTCACGGAAAGAGTACAATGATTGCGTCATCTTGATAATAAGTTCCTTCTGGAAGTCGGCCCAGTTGATGATCCTTAAGGATTCCGGCTGATTGCCCCTAAAGAAAAAACTTCCCTTGTGAGCAAAGGCGATAATTTGCCGGATGAATTCGAGTTCATCACCAGTGGAGCTCTGTCCGGAACCTTTTCCGGTATAAGGTTTTGTTATCCCATCACTAAATACCCATCCTCCTGTGGATACAGGGATACCATTACCAAAACTAACATCAGCATCCCTGATTAATCCTTTCCGGAAAATATTTCCCATAACCACAATCTCTCCTCCCTGTATCTGAAAAAAATCACCGGGGTACATACTTTGGTCATAGGGCTGGGTTGGAATAAACCCACCCGTCCGGTTATAAAAATGCCTGTAGAAATTCCTGTATATGCCTTCCATCAAAATATTTTTTTATCAGCTTATCCATCATTATGAAACCATCGCAGCTGCATTACCTGCACTGAGGCCAGTTTGTAACGATTTCAATTTCACCTGGGCCTTGTTCAGTTTAATTGTTGCAAGATTTACCTGGTTCACCACGAGATTATAAGCGTGTTGGCGTTTATCAAACAGATTTTTGGCATCGGTGTATGCCTGATAGATCATTGCCTGCAGCGAATTTGTTCCAGGAACATCCGTTGGTTGACCGTCTTTATCTGTTACCATGATCTTATCGCCGTTTGCATCGGTGCCTGTCATGATTTGATATAAGCTCCTGGCCTGGGTATATCCCAGTGCTGCCGCAGCTTCCGACTCCATATTTGCTGATTGTGATGCAAAAGTAGATTGCAGAGCGATCAGGGTTAATGCAATGGCATTATTGGCATCACCTCCTGCCTGACCCACCATAGCGACCAGTTCATCAGAGATCAACGGATTGAGTGCTTTTTTACTGATCACCAAAGCCGACAATTTATTGATCAGTTCAACAGAATAGATCAATTTGTCCATCAGGTCTTTTAATTTTCCTGCCAACTCCTTACTGGAGCTGTCAGCCAGAACGATATCATTGAACGCAATCTTAGAATTGTCCAGCAGATCTTTGGTGCTCTGTACCAACTGGTCAACGATGTTTTTATTGCTCAATGCTTTGGTGCGGTTTGTTTCCGCCATGGCCTGCAGATTCTCAAAGGTGTTTAGTTTTTGGGTGAGCGCGGTAACAATAGCCTGGTATTGATCCACATCTTGCTGTGCATCGATAACTTCTAACGCTTTTGCGTCGAGTTCCGCCTTTTTTCTTTCTGTGATACCATATTTACCTAGTTTGGTGCCTGCTGTTTTGGATGTTAATGTTGCTAACATGTCTTTAGATTTAAACGTTTACGATTGGGTTGGTTGGTAAAGGAAATTGGGTGATTGTGCATATCCCGACCAGCTGTTGCTGAACATGGGCTGGTTTTCTTCTGTTGCTGTACAATAGCTAAGCACAACAGGCACATAAGTTGTTCCGGGGGTCAGCGGGTTGCCAAAATTGTCGGTTACATCGCTTTTCACCTGTATGTCCCATTTCACTACAGGGAATTCGCCATCAGTATTATCTGCAGGCCCAGTAGCCGTTGTATTGCTTTTAGCCTTCTTTGATCCGCTCGCAGAAGATGCATCAGCATCCGTTACCGACTGGTTTTTTGTGGCAACAATATAATTACCTGCGAGCACCTGTTCTGCTATTTTCAGGTTGAACAGAAACTCGACCCTGCCAGACTGAATGCCATCTTTTATCTGACTGACTTTTTCGCTTCGTTCTTTTTTTAAACTGTCCAATTGTTGCTGCTCGTCAGACAATATGATATTTTGCGCATTTAGCTGTGCAGTTAGGATATCGATCTCCGTATCGATTTTTTGGCCAGCGATTTGACCTTCAGGTGGGTTGACCTGTTGCTGTTGATTTTCGGCATTGAGTGATTGAAGCTTACTATTCAGCATAGTAATATAATTCTGTAATCCAACCACGGTAGCTTCCTTTTCCGCGATTTTTGGGTCATACTGATCAGCGATAACTTCCAACAGCTGCACTTCCTGATCAAGTGCGAGCGTGGATTCTTTATTGAGCATATAACCTGCGAACGGATCATTGGGTGGTAAGAAAATACAGCGATAGCTTACTTTGTCGCTATAGTCCGGATTTTCTTTTACCGTAAAATTCAACAGATAGTCATACACAGCATTTGCAGGCTGTACAGGTCCTATTGTAATAGAGGTTCCGTCAACTGCTGCCAGCGAGTTTTTCAGCGTGAATGATGGCGATGGTGCTGATAAGAAATCATCAAAACAGTTTAATTTCTTTTTATAATCGTCTGTATAGAGTGCCAGTACGAAAACAACATATTTAACACCCAGTTTAACAGGATCGCCGTCTGAGTCCTGAAGGGTAAAAGGGCCTGTATCTCCGATCATCATTTCCTGGAAATTAATAGCCTGAGAGATGAGTGGACTCACAATGGGCTGTATGTCTCCTGTTGAAGAAGGATCAGTAACAGGTAGGGGCATCGGAATTGGCAGGATACTTATTTTTTGATTGATCTCCGACGGCAGTGATGTCGTTGTGGTATTTCCAGCAGCTGGCCGAGTTGCTGTTGCAGCCAATGTTGCTATTAACAGTTCTTCAGCTTTAGAAATAGAGAATGTCGATTTTTTTGCATCCTTTACTACAATCACATAATAATTCTTTACCGGGTAGTAAGGGTTAATAGCAGTCTGTGCTGCGGATTGCAGGTGTTGGAATGGCATTCTGATAGGCTGGAAACTTACCGTAAAACCTGTTGATGTTTTACCAGACACTTTCAGGTCAAGATTGAGACCCTGGTTTGTGGCCTCATAGGCTGCTTTCGCAGCTTTGTAATCAACCGTTACATCCAGGTAATCACCTTCGGCCTGCTTTTCTGCAGCACTGCTTGAAGAAAGGGTTGCATCTTCAGCTAATGCCAATTGGCTAACAGCCGTAAATTCATCGGATATAATTTTCAGCACGCTATTCATCAGGTCATTATTAGCTTTGGCTTTATCCTGTACTGTAGAAGCCGTTACTTCAGAAGTAAGTATTGACAACTCCATCGCAAGTTGGGAAGCCAGTCCAGCATCGTATGCCGTTTTATTGATCAGTTTCCTGGATTCATCGGCCAATACATACATATCAGATTTGGCATCTGCTGCATTAACGATTCCATAAATACTGCCGAGATCACTGGCCAAACGAACAATTGCATTGGCAGCAAGCTGAACGTTTGCTGCACATACAGACGCATTTGAAATCGATTGTTTTACATACAGACTGGCCTGTCCGGCTGAATCAAGTAGGTTATTACTGATATTGCTGTTGTCAACGGCCTGTGTTTTTACGTTCATTTTCTTTTGGAATACATCTGTTGTACTCTCCAGTTCTTCACTAGCTTTGAGTGTAGCGGCTTCTGCATAATAAAGTGTAAACATTGAAGCATTTTTCTTTGCTTTTACCTTTTGGAGCTCCAGTTCCTGTGCCTGCAGAGAGGCGATTACATTGGATCGGAGATTTTCATTGTAAGAACTCATAATAATATATTTAATAAATAAATAAATGGGTGGCGGATGGTATCAAGAGGATACATTAACCACTGTCTACTTTTATATCAGGATTATTTCTTTTCATTTTGTTGATTTTAGTATTTCCATTTTACGGTAAGCGGATTTTGCATCCAGGGAAATTTGATCACGGAAAAAGAAAACGGCGATCGCTGAAGTAATAGGTCATAAGGCTTGTGTTCCACATTCAGTTCCCACCCGCTTTCTTCTTTACGCAGTATTCCATTACGTACAAACCAATTCCCACGCAAACCTTCCTGTGAATGACTTCCAGAATCCGGCCAATGACTGATTACAGCATAGAGTAAATCTTCCATCATCGCTCGTTGGTCATCTGTAAGCAAGACAGCATCAGTAACCGGCTCGGAAATATCCAGTCCACACAGAATTTTATTTAGGGGTAATAAATGTTCTTCAGTAGACATCTCTCCCGTTATCAGGTATTGCAGGTAATGAACCGCATGTATTTGTGCATCTCTATGAATGAATACACCCTTATCTGTGATCCCCATTCTTTCAAATAGTACAGGTATATAGCTATTGAGCAATACGATGCCAGCATTTTTTACCGCGATGCTCTGCCCTGTTGCAGTTTCAGCAAAATAAGGCATGCCTTTTTTTGTCGTGTTTCCTCGAATAACTTTAATTTCTGCCGGTATTAATGGATCAGTATCAGTCTGTATATACTGTTCAAGAGACACCTGAAGCGACAATGGCAGCTTCGTTTTGTGTGCCCTCATAGCTGACATAATCACAGTTTTTTCCACACCCGTTTTTAAGCAGATGTCCCATGAAAGACTATTCCAGATTGCATTGATAGAAAGTTTATCCCACTTACTTCCGATCCACGCATTAAGCACGCTTTTAAACAGGACCGATTGAAGTTCGCTTCCCGAAATACCCTTGATCGTGATGTCAGCCATTATGATGTACAACTGTTCTATTGTCATCAGCATCATCCGTCTGTCGACATGCATGCAAGCGATAGAATGAAAAAAAACAGATCGCTTTATAGACATTTCGAGCCATTGAAACTGGTACTCAGTCAGTTCCTTTTTACCGAGTGCGCACACGAAAGAAAAGGGATAGTGTAAGATGAGTTCATTCAGCACTGTGGTCGCATCTTTAGGTTCATCATCTTGTACTTTTAGCCAGGAAGGCAATTGTTGGAAACTGATCATTGAATGAATCAGCGTTTCCAATAATCCTTTACTGTTGATGTCGCTTAAGCAACTGCTTTTGATATGCAAAGTCTCTGGTAATAGGTCTGAAAGAGACGGCACATGATCTACCAATGCCTTGCGAAGAACCTGCCCCGGCTGTCGTTCGCTAGTCGTAATCATGTTAAATAATTCGTTTACCGGAATATTGATTCGGCGTAAATAACTGTAGGCACTATCTGACGTCCATTGCTCACCAGATAGCATCAACAGCGATTCTTTCTGAAGTTCTTTTTCTATCGCTTGCGCAACAGAATCAGTGCACATAGTATAAGCCAACTCGAGCAGAATATCCATGTCGCCTAAAGCCGCTGTAACAGCTGGAGAGTACCTGTCCATCATGCATGCTCGCAATTCACCAAAAGAAAGGTTAGCGCTAATAAAAGATATCCTTTGATCCGTAAGGGTAAGGTTCGATAGTATCTTATACAATGAGCGGATATCTGTGTACATGAGATATTTGATCATTTCCTGCAGCGAAAAGCTGTGATGTTGATAGACCACTTCCGGTACACTATGCTCCAAACTGTACTTCAACAGCTCATATATTTTAGCAGGTGAAAGCGAAGCAACTGCGTTAACAGCTATCACTTTTTGTTTGTTGTTTTTTTGTGCTATTATTAAGGAGAAATGCTGATGTAACGAGTTGATAAACATTCGTTCGAATCTTTCTGCTCTTACGTTACTATTCATATGGTCAAGCAGGCATTTCCAGAATATCTCATAAAGAACTGCCGTTAATGTATCCGGTTTTGCAGCTGGGACCTGTACCCGTAAACGGCGTGTAATAGATATGGCAGCGGCATGTAGTATTTTACTTGCCCCAGGCAAGAGGTAATCAGCCAGCGCTATTGCATTTTTATGTGGCAGGTTGATTAAACTGTGTAATGTAAAGTTCTTGCATAATGATTTTATGATCACATGTTTTTCCTGATTCTGATACAGCCATTCATCTACAATGAACGGTAGTAGTACCTGGGTTGCAGAAGTATTAGCAACTGGCAGCTTTTCGATTGCCAGATAAAAAACTTCGAGCCGATGATTCTCCCTGGTTGCAAGAATTGCCTGCATTATATGCATAAATGAAGGCTTGAGTGACGATGGCATCATAACCAGTAACTCTTGAAGTACTTTATCAGCAAAAAAATTGATACTCGCTTGTGGAAACAAAAAAGCTACACGTAGCCCTGCGTACTTGAGATGATTTTCCAACCATGAAATTATGGTACCCGAGGCAGCAACTCCTGTTTGTTTGAGTTGTTTGATGAATGTTTCCAGCAATTCATGATACGTTCCTGCTGCAGCATGTTCAAGTAATACGCCTGCTGTATAGCCATCGATGAGCTCCCGGAACAATCCTGGTATTTTTTCCGATGCAGTGTAACGTACAAGTAACTCAAGTGATCCTGAAGGATAAAGGCGTATGTATTGTCGAAGGGATTGTTGAATGGCCTCACGCTTTTCCCGGTTGACAACTGGCTGCTCAAGTAATGCGTAAAGAGAAGTAAGTTGTTCTACAAATTGGCGGTTGAAAAAAGAAGGTGGTCTGTTACTGATTTCAATAAGAAAAAGGTCTGAAAGCGCAGTGAAAACATCCAGTGCAGCCCGGGTTCTGTAACGCTCCGGTATGTTTGCACCCAACAGCTGAACCAACATTTTTTCCCAAGACACCTGACTCGTTTTACCAAGACATAAAATACAATCCATCATGAATAATCGATTGCCGGTAGCGGCATCCCGGTTCTGACGCAGGTTTCGGATTCCCGCTGCCCAGAGCAATGGTTTATTAAGAAGTATTTGTTGCTGCTTGCATAAAGCCGAAAGCAAAGCGATGGCTTCCATAATAAATCCTGCACGTCTTGAATCCATAGCTTTGACCATGATTTCAAGTGATACAACTGTAAGCCTTTTCGTAACCGATGTCCATGTCTGCAGTGAAAGACTGAGTGTATAAACCAGTGATTGAAAACGTTGGTAGTCTTGACTGGAAAGACTTGCAATCAGTTCGTTAAGGCGTTTACTTGAATATTCCTTTGTTGTATTCCCTTTCAGCCACTGTTCCAGCAAATACCAGTAGTCTTTTGTTTCCCCTGTAACAGTTGCGTTCACCAAGCGTTTTTTTTCATTGGAGATTTCGGTTAGAACAGCAATGAATCCTGCCGATGCAGCTGAGAGAATGTGGATCTTTCCAGCAGCCTCTTCAATGGCTGACAACATTTGATCATAGCTCGTGTTATAGTGACTGGCCATTTGCCGGATATTGCTTTTCATAAAGGATACCTCGTTAAAAACAGAACCCCTTTCAACGAAGATGTAATTGAGTACCCACTCCCAGATCTGTTTTCTGAAATCAATTAAGCCAACTGAAACAACCTTTTGTTCCTGTTGAATTGTTTCGAGTTCTTTCCTGAATTCAATGATTTGTATATGATTACCCGGCTCAAGGCCTTCAAGGACTTTTATCAGATTTGTTTCACTGATCTGCCACGCCATTCGTTTGCGCATAGCAGGAGTCTCTTTTCCTACGATGGCTATCATATCTATAATACCTCTGAAATTCGAATGCAATTGCTCCGCCAGCAAATCATTCACAGATTCGGTGCAGCCGGTCGTGTTCCAGGGGAGCATTCCATTTAGCAGGAAGTAGATGATCTTCTCAGACTCCGACACCTCCCCGGTTGTAATTTCAATAGTAGCTCCGTTATTACCTGCATAAATTATTTTCTCCATTAAGCGTAACGAAAGACAATTACCTATCCTTTCAGTGAGTTCAGGTTCCAGGTTATCATAGTCGATCTGACCCAGGTCTATTTCCAGTAAATCAATCTTCCAGGTTTGTTCTGCCGGACACAGGCGATCAAATACTTTTTCTATCTCGCGTTGAAGATGTATCCTGCTCCAGTCGCTCAAACGTTCCTGTAACGGAAAGGCCTGTTCCCGGTTACTGAAAACAGTATCCCAGCGGAACTTTGAAACGATATGTGCATTATTCTTACGCATGCGATGCTATCATTGGTTTTAGCAATTGAATAAGTGACCCAGCACTTTTGATTAACCACTTATTAAAAGAATGATCGGGGCTGTTATAAACAAGACAGTTGTGCCAATCTGCGTATGCGGGAATGATCTTCAACAACTGAGCAGTGTCTGCGAAATAATATTGGCAACTGAGACGAACCGGCATTTCATTGTTGAGGAATAGTTTCAGGCGGTTGCTGAAGGCTGCCGTACCGAATGCTGGCATAAAAGAAGGGAAAATGAGGATCAGTTCATCCGCTGCCAATAACATTGGCGATTCTCCCGACTGATCGTTTGCACTGACATGATGGTTCAGCAAATTGGTTTCGATAAAAATAAATCCCCTGCGTTGAGTGATGAGCCACATCGCTATTCTGATGTCATCACTATCGGTTTGATCTGATGAAAAGAGATCCGCTATATAATTTTTATACAATGCCTTCAGTCCAAATAACAGACATAGCTTGAGTTCTACCGCCGCATAATCTGCAAAGTCTTGTTGCTTTAGTTTTTCAACAAGATCAATCTTATCCGTGTTAATGATAAAGTCCTGAGCATCCCAACCCAGTATTCTTTCTTCAAATCCAATCTGCACTTCAGCAAGATTTGCTGATATCCGACGGGCACTCATGTAATCATGTGCTTTGGCACGATAATAAGACAGTAGTCCAAGATTCTGTAGGTAAAGGCTCTTGAAAATGATTTTGTCTTTTGCTTTTTCACCAGTGTAAACCGATCCCTCAATTAGTGTATCGATCATAATTGGCGATTCACCATGGCGTGCTAGTAAGTGATCAAGTATCTCATTTCTTCTAACCAGATTTACCTTTTCGTTCTCCATCACATCCATCAATCCTTTCATATAGGCGTTGTAAGGATCCCGCTGGTAATCTATCCAGCTTTCATTAGCAAGATCAGCAGCAGTCTCATCCGGATCATATCCAAAATCAAATACATAATTATTTTTCAGCAGTGGACTGACATTGGGAATATCGTATACAGACTGGTAGAAATAAGTTGGCGCGAAATTCCGGAACGGTACAGGGTATTTTGGGTGTGCAAGCTCATCAGCGTCTTTAGTGACATAGTAGTTATGCCTGTCTTCATATGCGGCTGTTGTGGCATTTTTAAATGAGAACAATTGACCAAGCCCTGCCAGCTGTGAAAACTGGTTAGCCAGCACCTGATCGAATAAAGTAAGGTAGCCTTTCAGCTGGCGTGATTGTCCTATCTGAACATCCGATGCACCCGCAACTACTGCATTCTCCCCTACTTTGAATATCTCCGGGAATGTATGTTGAATAGAATAATAAGTATTGATATCCCTGAATTTTCCGACAGGAACTTTTGTTTGTGTTGCCACAGAAGCACCATATAAAATATTGGGTGATGGAGCAGTATAAGCGGGTAATAAAGCAAGGGGTAATGATGTGGCCTCAATCTGTCTGCCATTGGCGTAAATACTCAGGCATCCTTGTCCATCATTTTTTTCAACTCCAGGCGAAACAGAAGCTAAAATGTCTATCGAAAGAATGTTGGGAAAAGTATCACTAGCTGTGTTATACAGTCCATTTGCATCTGCTGTTGTAAAAAGAATATTAGAAGCAGACAACACACCCGGTACCGAAGTAATCACTTGAACAAGTTCTGCAGTACGTAGCTTGCTGCGAAAGATTCCGAGCGCGCTGTCGGGTATCCAGCCATTGGCAAGAAGCGGACCATTGAAAATTTCATCTGGTGTAATACCTGTTTCTGCAAGCCGATCATATCCTGATATCACTATTTTCGGAAAAATATATTCATCCATTGCCTGTTGTATTGCAGACAAAACAGAAATCGTATCGTGATTATTGTCTATCACGATCATACCCTGAAGCAAACGTTTTGAGGTAACAAGCGGAAGCGGCATTAAAAATATTTCACCCAGGTTGCGTGCCCTGTTGGCTGCAAAAAAAGCGGCCTTACAGATATCATGTTTTTCGATGTTACCGGTAATACTACTGTTAATGCTCAAATAAATCTGGCTGACCCCCATACCAGAAGCATTAACGATGGGCACAATGATAAGGTTATCAATACCCTTTACACTATCGATAATCCACTTACGCAAATCATCGTGTGTAATAGGAGAAGTAGTTAGAATATTTTCCGGGAGATAGAACTGGTCCTTGATTTGCAAGTTCCCATTTTTATCCGTCAAAATATCCTTTATCGGAAAGTCGTTACAGTAACCCAGTTCAGTAAGTGCATAGCACAACTGATCAAGTATGGTTATGCCGGGGTCGCTGGGATTGAGGTTAGTCCATTCAGAGTTTATGTGCTCGCGTATATAAGCAAGCCCTTCGTTCTTGAGCGAAGCAAAATCAAGGCTTAGCGGCTTCGGTTCATCAATGATATAATATTCCGTACTCATACTGCTACTGTACTTTCTTGTTTTACGGTGATGGTATGACTGAGGGCCGGAACCAATAGTGTTGTGTTACTTACCGGAAACAAGGTTCCTTCGCTGGCGTTCTTAACCGGCTGTTTAACTACTCCTTGCAAAAGCCAACTACAAAAGTTGATATGGTTCACAGCAGATACTCCATCGATACCACTGATAAAGATCGCAACCTGTGCATCTGTGATTCCTTCGTCAATCTTGATCTGCGGTTGACTGCTGCTGATCCAAGGAGCCAGGAAAATATTGAGTGCTTCGTTAATTTTCCTCGTTACACCATCTGCTTGAAGCCCGGGTTCCAGTTCTATTTCAGCCTGCACCTGGAGGAACTGCAGATCAAAATTGCGAACCTTTACTGAGGCAAAAGAAGACACCCTTTGCTGCAGGAAAGATTGCATATTCGCTTCCATACATTCCGTAATTAGTGGCAGATAAGCATTGATACGGCTGCTGTTTTCTACTGACCTCACTACATAAACATTTGTGGATTTACTGTTTTGATCGTAGACTGTTTTCACATAATACAAATCCGCATAGTTTTGGCGGAGAAGCCTGAAATAATCAGTAGCGGTAACGGCTCTGTCTTTTGTTTGGATACGATTGCTGATGCGGCGGTTCATGCTATTTTCGTTTTCAGCCGCTTTGCCTCCCAAAGAACTAAATGGTTGAATAAACCCTGCCAGTTGGGGTATGGCGTTAACAGGCCTGGTGATCTGCGAGGCTGCTAATACGGGCGCAGTCATCTCAGATAAAAAATGATCTCCGGATCGTACTGCGGTAAAACCATTTGTTTTCAAAAAGAACGTATCAGCGAACAAAGCTGGCTCAGCATTTACACCTATGGATATCCAATATTTTTGTGTACCCATGAATACAGTATTCTTCGAAATATCAGCTGGTACATTTACCTGTATAATACCCGAGCAACTGAACTGGTTTGTTTCATCAGATAAGACAGAAAGGCTATTCCACCCTGAACCAGTGAGATAACTATAATGACAATAGTTACCGCCTGTTATTCTGCCATAGCTTGACGCCAGCTCAAAATAAAAATTCAATGGTGCGGGTGCTATAACATTGTCCATTTCTAAAAACAGGTTTCCCTGGTAAGGAAATGCAGGATGAAGTGGGATTCCGCCCGCAGTTTGTTTGGCACCCGGCAGAGATCCAATTCCAGTGCTTACTTCAACCGGTATTTGCGATGTATTATCATACACCATTGCTGAACATAGTGGTGAGAAAGAAAAACACTGAATCGGGTAATCGCCCTGCGAAGTATTGAACGTATAGGTAACAGATGCAGAATAATGCATTTGAAAATCGGCTACTTTGGGAATAAAAGGAAGATTTGCCGGGCTGCTAAGTGGCTTGGCTGAATCATCCGATTTTTTTGAAATCAGCAATGCATTGTTCAAAGCAATATCAGCCACCACATTTGGGTAAATGACAGTACCAAAGCCATAGGTCGGCCCAGTTAGTGTCATTTTAATAAACCCTGTACTACTTTGTTCTGAATAAGAGAGGGTTTGGTGTTGTATAGATGCATTGGGTGTATAGGGAAATGGCGGAATTTGGCTGTTGGTTGCAATCGGCGCTAACCCAAAATAGCTTCCCTTTAGTGTAACGCATTTTGTTTCGGTTATCGTTCTATCATTCGTTGTACTGTTGGCATTTTGTTTACCTATATCCCTTTTGTTTGTTTCGATATTTTGTGTACCAAACAACAACGTATCACTGTTAGCCAGTGGCTTACAGTCCTTATCTTTCTGATATGGAACAAAGCTTACATCACCATCAGGTGCGATAACACGCGACATCCCATGCAGGTTGACCGGATTCCAAATATGCATGTCCAACATAGAGAAATTGACGGTGAAACATAGGTTATTGAAAGGCGTATTGGCTGGTTGATTACTAAGACCCGAAGCAATTTTTTGATCAATAAAGAAGTTACCAATCAGTTTTCCGAAGGCTACTATACTTTTAGCACCCTGCTTACCCAGTTTTTTTCCGAGGGTAAACAGTATACCCAAAGCTTTGCTGATCCAGCTAAACACGCCGCTTTTGTTTTTTGTATCGGGTTGCGTAATTATGCGTTGAGCCGCTGCCCCCCCCTGGGTTTTTGTAAGCGTAGCAATATAATCGTTGTATGACTGGTAATAAGTTTGAAAATCTGTTGGCAAACTCGCATCCCATGTCATTTCTAAATAAAGTGATTGCAGCGGTTTACTAAATATCTCATTACTCCCAATGATAAAATTGCTGTTCACCATTGGAACATTACCAAAAAGGGGGAAAGGTGCTTTGGCACTTAGCCCGCCATTGTCATTATACAGTTGGATATTTTTAAGTTTAGTAGCTTTTACATCTATGGTTATCGCCGTGAGTACAGGCGGATCAGAGGGAGCCGAAAAATAACTGAATTCCAATTTCAGCATTGGCCACTGAACATTGGCTCCTTCCGGATTTAAAACATAGGGAACGATCGGTGGCTGGGATGCAGGAAGTTCAATATAAAGCTCTATTTCTGTGGCAGACAACGGGGTAAATACAGCAACCTGTGTGATATCCAGCCAAGTGTCTTTGGAACTCAGGTAATAATTACCCATATCAAAAAGCTCTGCCTGCACTGCTTTGTGAAAGACGAGACGACACTTGATATGTCTTTCCCCTTCCTGCAGTAATAACATCGGAGAAGCCACGATCAAACCGGCATTCAACTGCACAGCTCCTCCCGCGGCAGAACCACCGAAAGTAGACCAACCGGTTGGCGTACCCTGCTCGTCCTTTACTATAGTGTCTGGTGCATGTATCGATTGAATAAACACGGAAGAAAATGTGTCAGTCAATGGCACAACTGAAAGAGTGTGTGCATTGAGAATGGTAGCTGGATTGATACAGATATCTTCAGTGCAAGCAAACTGGATAGGTTGGTTCTGTGCATCCATACCTGCATCCAGCATGGTCCCACCAGCCAATTGATAAGTAGCAGCTTTGCCGGACGTATTCGCACAAACATATACCTTGTCTGCAACAGCTAGCCGAGGAGCTTGCTGAAGGATATCACGATAATAAAATTCAAGATGCTTGCCAGCCAACTGATTTTGCTCTTCCTGGTAAATACGCAGCAACTTTTCAAAGACCCGAAGTAGAGTTGTATCTGGATAAGGGCTTCTGCGTTTTTTTATACGGTCATACTCCTCTGGCGCATGACCGATAATAGTATGTAAAAATCCAAAAATGGTTTCACCTGCTTTGTGTAGAACTAAGTAACAGTTACGTATATTTTCTTCGGGAGTTTTCTCGTTAGCAATAAAATCCTCGCTTATATGTAATACTTCCCAGTAGGGTCGCCTCCCCTTGCTTTGTTTCCAGATAAGGGAATCATAAGAAGTAAAGGGAAAATAGTCGGCATACAAAAGACCACTGGAGGGCGCACTCCGATAAGCGGCATCACGAAAAGAAAGCAGTGCCCAGAAATATTCACTGAATGTATTTTTAACTTCATGTAATACATACTTTTTCAAGTCGTAATCGAAAGACTGTTGCATATAAGCAGTCCATCTTTCGATTTTCATGAACACATCAGTGAGTTGATCAAACAAACGATTAATAATGGCTGTAAGTTCTTCTACTGGGGCATCAGGAACCAAAGAACATGACTGCAGACGCAGTAATTCATTTCGATAAAGTGATTGCTGCTGATGTAAAGGTATAGCTGAAATATGCGCCAGGAGGAAAACAGGATCCTTTAGTAAAAAGGGACTCCAGTTTCCGTTAATATTATTCTTGTCATCATAAAAATTAACCAACGATGCAAAGTTAGCAAGGAATGCAAGCCTGTCACACTCGCTGCGGCCGTCGACAAGCGATGTACCAGGCATAAGCGACTGTTGCCACGATGAAAGGATCATATGTTGATCAGGTGTATGCATGAGTTATAAGACAAGATTGGTTCCCTCTTTCAGGTAAAAAGGAAACACATAATTGTGTCTAGTATTGGTTTGATTATATACATAATAAATTGAGATCAGAACAGTACCTGTACGCAGATCCGGAAAATCAACATCCACTTCTTTCACCGAGATACGCGGCTCATTGTGCAGCAGCGAAGTCTTTACAGTATCTACTATCTCTCCCTTCAATAGTTCATCCATCTTACGGAAAGTAAACTGTTGCAACCCTGATCCGAAGCCTGGTTCCAGTATTCGTTCTCCCGCTCTTGTTTGTAATATGATGTCGATAGAATCATTGATATTGGCTTCGTATGAGCTAAGGGTCAACCGGTAATTTCCCGCTGAAAAACTAACAGGGAATGACCACCCAGATCCCAGGTAGCTGTTTTCGTGTTTGTTTGCTGTACTATCCACCTATTTGAACATTTGGTGCGCCTACAAGAATTGCCCCTCCATGAGCTGTCTGATCGCCCATCCGTGCCGCAGGTACTCCACCGATCATTACAGTTGCCGATCCTTTAACTATCGAATCGGGTGGCCCCACACAAACAAGCATGTCACCAACCCTTGCCGCAGGAAGTCCTCCAATCAGAACCGTCGGCTCTCCGGGACCCGTAACAGGCCCACCCACGTGCGGAATCGGAACCGGAGCAGGCGTCTGCATTGGGCACTGATGAAAATCTGTCAATCTTGCTGCTGGCGGCATATGTTTATTTTTAATTGATCATAATCATGGCACTTTTCAGTGTCAGTTCGGTTCCACTGTTAATTTTAGCCATCAAGCTTCCTTCAGCCGAGTACTGGCTTTGTGCTGTTTCTTTAATGTTTACACCACTCACTTCCACATCACCACCCGATGAACTGATCTTCACCCCCTGTTTACCTTTCAGGGTAAGCGTTTGGTCTGCTTCTACGGTAATATCTTTCGGACTCTTGATGGTGATTCCATCGGCAGACATCTCTATACTGTTGGAGTGCTGATCCTTGATTGTAATCTTTTTATCCTTATCAGAAATGATCATAGTATTTTTTGCCGGCGTGTTTACCGTATACACGATATTCTCGTCGTCGAACTGCACCGATATCCCTGAACGGGAAACAATGGCTTTGAGCGAATTTTTCTGTACAGGATCCAGTCCTGTAAATGGTTTTAGTTTGCTGCTGCTATACATACTGCCAAGTATCACCGGGTAACGCGGGTCTTCGTTGATAAATCCGAGTATCACTTCATCACCAGGTTCAGGCAGGAAAAAAGCACCAGCACCATTGGTAGAATAAAAATTAGCTAAGCGAGCCCATATACCTTCACCGTTGGTATCAAAAAGTGGCACATCTACCAGTATACGGTATTGTGAATCCGGATCTTCATACATTTTTTTTACGGTTCCGTTTAATAGTCCTCTTGCGCCTGGCAGCAAGCCTGCAGCCGGCGGTGCCATTACATCAGGTTCTTCCGTGAACCAGTACGGTGATATCCCCATGTAAACATCTGTAACCCAGTTGCCATCCGAAATAGTATGTAAAACCCCGGAGATCAGGTGATCGCCGCTAAATCGGTCACCAAGTCCTTCGAGTGTAAAGTATTTTCCGGGATCGGCAAGTTCGGTACCCTGTAATTTCACCTCTCCGGTGATTTTTGAATATTCACTCTTTATCAACTGTGCCTTTGTCCAAGATGTTAAATCTGCCGATTCGATGGGGGCTGTGGTTTGTAATTGAAAATCTGTTGGACTGGCCACTTCAGATAATTTTTTAGAAGAAAGATTACCCGGACCCGGGTGATCGTTTGAAGACTGACCGGAAAGTGTTACCTGGTTTTTATAATCCCATGCAGTAGCTTTAACAGTACCAAGCTGGGTGAGGCAATTCATATCTGCCTGGAATCCCATCAGTCCGTCTCCATAAGCAATGGTAAAAACCGGTTTGGTATCTGCGTCGGGTTTTATAACAGACACTTTTCCGTTGATAGTAGTAACAACTAAACCATTGGCTTCGGCTCGGGCAAGGATAAAATCCCAGTCAGTCACATAGTACTGTACCTGCTCTGGCCATACAGTGGTTGTGGCAGTAACCTCAGAACTAAGCGAGCCATAAGTACCGATGATAGCAGAAATAATTTCGCTGTCTTTTTTCTTGGAGAAAGTCAGGTTCTTCCTACCAATGATCATCTTTACTGCTGCATCGCGACATTCCACTTCGAGTACTGACCCAATAATAGGATCGATGCGGATGGATTGTTGCGTAATAATCCCTTTAAAAATAACTTTATTCTTTGTGTCGTAACCCGCTTCAACAGACAGCTCTCCGCCAGGTACAAAGGTCGAAGAAGAACTTACCTCAAACTTTCCTGTATTCGCTTCACCATCCAGTATCACAATGCGAGCGGCAGATATTTTATTGATCTTTTTTTCCACCTGCACCGACAATATTTGTACGGTATCGGGTATGGCATTGCCTCCCACTTTAACTACAAAAGTAGCAATGCCCCCACTCTTGATATTACTTGATGTTGCCATTAAACAGGTTGAACAATGGGTGGAAAAATGAGTTGATTGACCCCTTTGAGATTCCTGAACTTATTTAGTCCATTATACTTTGCAACCTCGATATAATAAGTATTGTCGTGCCAAACCTTATCACAGAGTTGAGGAAGTGTCATTCCCTCAACAACCGAAACCATGTGCGTAATGTCTGGTGATGTTGCAGCATCCTTTTTAGCCATGGTTTCAGGAGAAACATATTGTGAAAAACCGAGCGATATTTTTGCACGTAAAGGCGAACCATCGGGTCTGAAAAGCGTATAGGAAGTATCGAAAGAAACCAGTACTCCTTTGAAAGTAATGTTTCTACCCCACTGAATCTTTACAAAATTCGGGCGATGAATGCTTCCGTTATAAGTGAATACGATTTTTTCCAGCGCAGCAACTTCTTTGGCCATTTCTGTTCGTTTCGGATCTACGATACCAGTGCAATCGAGCACGATATCGAAATTTAGTTTGTCGCTCGGTGTACTTTTATATTTCTGAGAAGCAGTGCTGCTATCGGGCGCCTGTTGCTCATTATACTCAATGGCACGCTGGAATTTGATAGACTCAGGGTTTATCATCACCGAATAAGGTGATCCTTCGAATGCGGTTTGAAATTCCTCATCCGTGTACCCTGTAATCTTTAAGAGTTCTAAACTGGCTCCCATAAAACGTTTTTATCAACGGTTGTGAATGTTTTTCCTACCTGTTTCCCTGTTCAGCATCGCTCTCAACTCTTCGAGCAACTGTCGTCGCATTGAAGCGATATCTTTCTCAATTGATTTACTACGCTGCAATGTTGTATTGCCAACAGTAATCTCTGTTTTAATAATGATTTCTCTTATTTCTACGGGCATAACAGGTTATGAATTAATTGAACAAACTGGTAAAAGAAGTATCCTGAGCGATTTCGAAATAAGTATATGCCAGCTCGATTGTTTCAATCACCAGACTGTTCTCCTGCGATTTCAGATCAGATACTGCATACTTTACAGGGTACGCATTATAAAACACCCATCTCACACTCGAGTTGCCGAATTTGTCAAGCAGGCTTACTGTCACATCATGTGGTTTGATCTTATTCGATAAACCTCCATCTATGATATTTGCGCACCAATCAAGTAGTTTTGAATTTTCTGTAACCACGGCTCTTTTCAGCACCAGATTCTGACTGGTAGCCACCCCGGGTAACCGATACTTGAACCTATTCTCACCGCCACAAACGATTTCTTCTATACTCATTTCCTTGGAAATACCAGACACTTCCTGGAAGGCTGCATCTTCTCCTTTGAACGAGAGCTCAAAATAAAATGCGACGGGATAGGTACTATTTGCCATTGGTAATGATCAGTTGTTCGTGTGCAATCTCAATTGTATCCACTGCCACTTCATTACCATCGGATTTCAGATCGGTACTGGTAATCTTGGTAGGCCATGCATTGTTCAGTTGCCATTGCATGGTAACTTTTCCGGCTTCATCAAGCAGTTTGATCAGTACAGTTCTGCGTTTGATCACATTCATCTTGATCTCGTTGTGCCAGTTCCAGAAAGTGTTGTCGTTTACAAATACACCTCTTTTCATCGTGATATTTCCGTATTTCACGATACCCGGCATTTTTACCGTAGAGAAAAGCGGGCTATTACTTTTACGGTATTCGATCACCTGGTTTTCTGCATCCATTCCGGATACTTCCTGGAAAGCAACTCCTTTCAGGTCTGTTCCAAGATCTACTTCAAATCTGAATTTTGGCATAGGCCACGTAGAGCCTTGTTTGCTGCCATCATCTGTAGGCATAGGTATTTTTTTTATTGGTTAATTAAAATGAGTTTATTAAGGCTTAAAAAATACTAGCTGGAGGTCGCCTGCTGTTGCTGGAACGTCAGGATGATGAATTCGGCAGGATGTACAATAGCTACTTTCACCATCACCTTCATGAATCCCTGATCTATATCATCTGCTGTCATGGTGGTGCCAAGCCCACACTCCACAGAAAACGCTTCTGCTGCCGTAGCTCCCTGCAGACCGCCCAATTTCCAGATATCAGTTAAAAAGCTGCTGATCATGGCTTTTACGCTTTCCCAGGTATTTTTAGCATTTGGTTGAAACACATAATCACGTGCTGCCATTTTGCAGGATTGTTCCAGAAAAGTCATGGTTCTTCTCACCGGAATATATCGCCAGTCATTGCTGTTTCCATCCAGTGTTCTCGAACCCCATATCAATATACCAGTTCCCGTAAAAAAGCGGATCGCATTGATTGATTTACCTGATACGGCATCAACATTCAGGTTGCCCTGCTGGCTTTCCGATAGACGGATTGGTAAAGATGCGACTGCTACGATCGAAGTATTTGCCGGAGCCTCCCATGGACCAATCTCATTATCGGTTTTAGTGATTACCCCAGCAATACCGCCACTGGGTGGTAGCATATTGGCTCTATTGAGTACGTGTTTGATCATCTGAACATAAGTAGGGCTTGCAATCAGCAATGCATTGTTATTTTGTGTAACAGTAAGCCCCAATGATGTATTCTGTATATTGGCCAGGATAGAAGCAATCTTCGGATCGGGGTTATCTGCCGGATTCAGCAATGGCGACAGTTGTTTCAGATCACCTCCGAAAAGATTAGTATAGTCGATATTCTCATCCTGCATAATCGTGGTTCCGATAAAAGGATAATAAGCCGCTCCATATTTCAGGCCATTCGAACCTGTGTTATTCCGGAATGTCTCAATATCATTCGTGTATAAGATCGGATCTGGGGCATTGCCGCCGATGATATCAAATATGCTCATCGCCGTTTCCATTTCTGAACATTGCAGCAGCATTGCCTGCATTAGGGTTCCATTATTGTCAACAGAAAGCAGCGTTGCTTCCGGACAGATATACATCGTTGGTTCCGGCTCGTTTTTTAGCAGTGCCAAACCATTCATAAGGTCGTTCAATTGAACATTCGGATTAACGATCTGATCACCCGGTGTCATCGGTTTACCGGAAGAAGGCCCATAGCTTCCTACCGATACGATATAGGCTTCCTGCCCGCCATTTTCATAGAACAGTTGAATACTATTGTACAGGTAGTAAATGGTGGAAGGATCAGGAACCAGAGAATAGTAAGCATTATCGATCATCATGTATTCACCCTTGTCTGGTCTGGCTTTCTGTTTTACAAAATAATATTCCGGATTGTATTGTTTCGTTGAACCGGTAGGCGGGTCCGGATAACAGTAAATAGCTTTAAACTGGGCAAATGAGGTGATCTTTTGAGGAATATTTTCGTATGATTTTCCTTCATATTGCGCCTGTGGCGTATAACCGATAAATGCAGGCACGGCGGTTGGTACAGCCACCACTGCATTACCTAAGCCATTGAGTTCATCAATGTAAACACCGGGCGTTTTAATAGTTGCGAGATTCATATGTTTGTGTTATTTGTTTAATGATGAGATAATTTTATAAATAGATATACATGGGAGAAGCAAATACGGCATTACCATTCAGTTCAGCCATTGCAATCCTTCGCGGATCAGGCCAGGGCAAGCCCTTGAACAGTATTTTACCTTTGAAACGGGGTCCTGCCCTCTCATTCTCCTCTTTAGCGGTTTTATAATTCATAAGGTTAAGATGGAAAGAAGGTTTTACGGAAAGTGGTAACAGTTTATTTGCTGAAGTAAATAGCATAGCTTCTTCACCACTTGGAATGGTTACTCTTGTAGGTCCATCGAAAGCAATATTTAATCTTCCATCAATGCCGGGATTTTCAACATGTACCGAATTTTTATTGATGACATAGTATTGCCATTGCGTTGAGCGTGCCGTTAATTCTATCTTGAATTTTGCTGGTTCGTTTTCCCTTTTATGGGATAGGATATCATCAAAAAAAATACGCAGACCGCCTACCCTACCTTTCCTGATGGCTAGAAAAGAAGGAGCCAGTGTAACAATACCTTCTGGAGAAATAGAATGTTTTCTTTCACTTGAATAATCAATCTGTCCTTCAAACCCTAAAGGTAATTCTGTATAAAGCCAGAAATTCTCATCTGTTGTTTTTACAGAAAAATTGAAAGCATTTTCAAAAGTTACATTCTTAATATAGTCGAAAAAAACAGAGAGCGGCTGACTGCTATTACTAAGAAATATAAAGTGATTGTTTTTTTGCTGCGTAAAAAATCCAAAACGCTTCATCACCTTTTGCGTCAGTTCAGTTGGCTCAAACAGGAGGCAGTTACAGATATTATTTTCAAAAAAAGAGTGAACTACTTCCAGCGAAAACAATATGGAATAACAGTTCTGTTTCATAAAACTACGTTGCTGAATGTTGAACGAATAGCAGGGATAAAGTTTGTTGTCTCACCTGCTTGTATACTTACCATTCGCATCTTATACACGATTGATGGCTGATACTTGGCACCCATAGCCGTCCATAAACTCTGCATCTGGTGATAGGTAATTTTTTCAATTTCGAATTCGAGTTTCGGAATACCTTCCGGCATACCAGATGATGTAGATGCATCCAGTACATGATTTGCCTGAAAAAAAAGCATCACCTCGTCTAAGAAATGTAAGGTTTCACTATAACTATCGAAATTGGCACTCACCAGTATATCCAGGTTATAACGCTCAGCGAGGTTGATTGCAGCAAACTTATCGTCCATCACAGACTGGTTCCAGTTGGAAAAAGGCCGGGCCGTTTCTTTTTCAATATTGATCAGTGAAATAATTATTTTATTGCTATTCTGTTGCGGAAGCGAACCATTGCCTTGTATCAAATTATTGAGCAGCACTTTGCTCTCATCAAGCGCCAGCCTGTTTTTCAGGAATTGATCCAACATACTACAGGTAAACACAAGTGCTTTACTAAGCATAGTTTCGGTAACCGCAGGATTTTTTCACCGGGCTCTATAAAGGTAGAAAGGCAGGCAGGCAACAACACAAAAGGCGCATATACGAAGCGTAGACAAAAATGTTGGTTTTTCAAAAAAGCGTAGACAATCCGTAGACAGTTGGATTTGGCTGTACTGCAGTTACCAAGTTAATAAAGGTTATGAAACAGATTTGAGATAAACCCCAAGGTCCATATCTTTAGGAATTTCCAGTTTACGTTTGAGTCGGTATTTATGTGTACGCACACTTTCCTGGTTGATCCCCAGCAGGCTCCGGATATCATCGTTTGACATATTCATTTTTAAATAACAACAATATTTCAGATCGATCACTGTGAGATCCGGATGTTTTTTGGCGAGGATCAACAGGAATTCGGGGTCTGTCATTTCGAAGTACAACTTAAAATCCTCCCAAAGCTTGGTATTGTTGGATGACATACGAATACTATTGACAATTGAGTTGAGTGCTACCCTTGTTTTATCATCTACATCGGGGCAGATGTCGGTGATACGTTTGGTTACAGCGGAAAGAACATTTGCTTTCTGATCCAGTTCCATTACATACCGGTTTAAATCATTTTGATAACCCAAAGATCGCTGCGGATATACCTTCTCGGAATGAAGACTGGTTAACCGATTGTCATCCGGTTCTTTTATCAATAAAAAAATAGAATTAATCCGCGACTCCAGGTAAGCAGCATTACTGATGTGTTGTAATTGGCAGGAGAACACGATACTGTCTGAGCTCCAATGCATCGGTTCACTTTCAGGAGAAGGATTCAGGCAAAGTATAGGTATAAGCGGTTTTCGGACAAATGAATGAAAATCATTCAGCACATGTTGATTACTGCGAAAACAAAGAATGAAAAGATTCGGATCGAGTGATTTTGCAATACCCAACAGATCGGATATCCTCGTGGCAGATACTATATGAAAAGAATAGGCGGATAAACAATTCAGACTATTTAATATAATGGCAAGATCCGTAGCATCATCGCAGCCGACTACTATGGATTTTTCTTGGCCCATGCTTGTTAGCACACAGAATAGAAGTCAACAATGTCTACAAGAAAACAAAGTGCTGTAAACTATGCAATAACCTACCGTTAGACAGGGGGCAATCTTTACAAAGTAGAACAATCTGTTTTAATGGAGTTAACTGAAATCCAGTCAGTGTTTAGTTTTGATTGACCGTGTGCTAAGAATGGGGGATTAACACACGGTTTAAATAATTATGTACTTACTAAAATAAATATAATCATTCCTGTAATTACTTGTATTAAAATAAGCCGTTTTTTTGATAAATTAATATTGGCAGATTTTTTTTGTTGATTGAGTGAACAAAAAAATGGTGCAAAGGCAATACCCTTGGTATTGTTTTTTTTGTAAAAGCAAGCCCCTTAGAAATGCCGATCATCATGCGAAACCCGATTGAATGGGGCTACATATTCCATCAATCCAAAAAAGCTTCATTCACTTCTGGTAGTGGCCATCGTGATTGTTGAGTTATTAGCCGTATATATTTTTTCAGAATGGCAATGGAAGATGGTTGCTTATCATAACAACTTATTTGTTATTGAAAGAAGGATATCATTATAAACTGTATAGTTCTGTCTAAGCAATTGTAGTGCAAAATTAAGAGGCTATTCTTGCACTGTACGTTAACCACAAGGAAGCGTAAAAATTAAAAAATACTGATATCCCTGGCACTTTTTTTTCCGGCAAATCGTGTAACAATGAAAGAGACACCTGGAAACAAAAATTAAAACCTACTGAAAATAGGCATGGGTTAAGGAACCTGGTACACTCAATATGTTCATAACTTGGAAAAATAACCCAGCCAGGGAATCAAACCCGTAATCCCAGAAATTAAAAAAAGTCGCTCATAAAATGAACGACTTTTCGGTGCCCCAGGCGGGACTACTTTTTCTTTAATTGAGCCTTATCTCATCTTACTTAATTTTATCACAAACAACTGATTTACATATAATTATGAAGAAAGTAAAATAAACATGAAAAATGCAGAATTAAATAAAACTGTCCCCTGTACTGTCCCCCGGGTTCAAAAACATAGCCCTATATTTGGTTAAAATTTTCCCTGAATGCCAAGTGTTTCCTTTGTACTGAAAGAGCCTAAAAGCGATACCCCAACCCTCGTTTATTTGCTCTACTCATATAGCAATAGCAGATTAAAATACTCCACCGGAATTAAGATACTTCCTGAACACTGGAACGCCAAAGAACAAAAGGCCAGAGATATCCGTAAACTTCCCCAGGCGAATGAGATCAATACCCAGTTAGCGAATATGTCTAATTGTGTTGAAAGTGAGTACCGGAGACTGATCAATGATAAAATCACCCCAACAAATGAGCGATTAAGGGTCAAACTGGACGAATTACTCCTAAAAAAGGAATTCAGGGATACGAAGGACTTTATCGGCTTTATAGAAGACTATATACAACAAACCAATAAGCGGTTTAATACGGTAAAACAGTATAATACAGCCCTGAGCAGGTTAAAGGAATATCAGGTCTTTAAAAGGAAGAATCTCAGCTTTGACGATATTGACCTGAATTTCTACGAAGATTTCACCAACTATCTCACCAAGCATAAAAACTATGGTATCAATACGATTGGTACTATTTTTAAGAATATCAAGGTATTCATGAGCGAAGCCGTTGAAAGAGGCTTAACAAATAACAATCAGTTTAGGAGTAAGAAGTTTAAGAAAACCGCTGAGAGTTCTGAAAGTATTTATTTGACAGTAGAAGAAATTGACCTATTGTATCAGTTAGACTTATCCAATAATCCCAGACTTGACCGGGTAAGAGATATTTTTATTATTGGCTGTTACACTGGTTTACGGTTCTCCGACCTATCACAGATCAAAGATGAAAACCTGATTGATCATAACACCAAAATAAAGATCACCACCCAAAAAACAGATCAGTTAGTCATTATTCCACTTCACAGGTACGTTAAAGCCATTATAGCGAAATACAACGGTCTCCCACCAGCTTTAATGAGTAACCAAAAGATGAATGAATATTTAAAAGAATTGGGGAAATTGGCAGCATTAAATACGGAGGTTGTTTTGACTTTTACAAAAGGTGGCCGAAAAGTATCAGAAGCCTTTAAAAAGTATGAATTGATTACTGTACATACTGCACGAAGATCATTTGCCACTAATGCCTATTTGAATGATGTACCCTCTATCTCCATTATGAAAATTACAGGGCACAAGACTGAAAAAGCTTTTTTAACTTACATAAAGATTAGTCAGGAAGACAATGCTAATAAGTTATTAAATCACCCATTCTTTAAATAAAGCTGATGGAAAAACTAAAAGACATTTTTGAAGAACTAAAAAATAGAACAACAAGTCCTTTTTTAGTTTCATTTGGAATATCCTTCCTTCTCTACAATTGGAAAATCCCTATAGGTCTATTTACAGATATTGAAATATTAAAAACAGATGGATATACGTCTTATATTGATTTGATTCAAAAAAATATTGCCAAAAATAATTCAATTGAAACTCCAATTTATTATGCTATTGGTTATACGCTACTCTACCCATTTATAAAACTTATTTTCATCGGTGCTGCAACATTAGCAAAAAGATTAAGTACAGATACAAATATATTATTATCAAAAAGCGGGAAAGTTCCTGTAAATAAATATTTAGTCTTAAGAGAATCATATTTAAAGAAAGAGAAACAATTAGATGAAATTTTATCAGTTGATAATCAATATGTGCGAAATAATCTTAAACAAGCCGATGATATCAGGGATCTTCAAAACATCAACAAGAAATTAACTCTTGACTTAAAACTGCAAAGTGACTCACTTACAGATCTAAATTTTCTTGAGGGACAATGGAAATACTATTCGGATTCAAAAGGATCAACATTTATAAGAATTTCAATTTATTATGATACAATAAGTATCATAAAAGAAGATAATTCTGAAGAAGAGAGATATAAGATTCAGAATTTTTACCACAATAGACAAAGAAGAAGCTTAATATTTTGTCGATACAACCTATATGGGAACTCCCCACATGTATTTCATACACTTTCGTATAATGATGAACATCCAAATTACTTAGATGGCCTTGAAAATTCTAATCAACAAATTAAATACGTTAAAATTTAATTTTTCATGACTGACAATAATCACGAAATCCCTGAATATAAAAAAAAGAGGGCTAAATCAAAATACGGGGCAGGTTTGTTTTTTTCCAATACGCCAAATTATGATGATTTAGCAGATATTCATGAACGCCTAACCGAACTCGAACACAGAGTTTTAAAAACTGCTCGTAAACAAACAACGACACGTAGCCAACAAATATTGATTTTTAAAGATTTAGGATTAATGGATAAAATCAATGAGCTGAATATATCGTCTAAGAAAAAAGCTTATTTGCTTTCTGTGCTATTAAATGCCAGTCAGGATAATATCAAAGACGATCTTTCAAACATGAATAAATCAAACTATAAACATAATAACATCGAAAACAACGAATTTTTATTGAAAGTTTATAGAGAAGCTGGTCTAAAAGAATTAGCCGAAAAGACTGATATTCAATTAGATAAACTACGCTCAAAAAAATAGGGGATACCCCTCCACCCTACCCCCACAGGATTCAATTGGAATTTTGCCTTGTCGATAAAACAACGACAACAAGGTAAAATGAATGAAATACTTTTAACCGGGGTTAACCTCAACCAACTGTTGGAAATGATTGGTCAGTTGGTAGAAAGCAAGATCAGGTCTCTGCTGCCCCACCCAAACACAAACCACCAATCTAAGTTTATCACCAGACAGGAAGTTGCCCGACTTCTTAAAATCACTTTACCCACTTTAAATGAGTGGACTAAACTTGGATGGCTTCAATCTTACAAAATCGGCTCCCGGGTACTTTACAAGGAAGAAGAAGTCATTACTTCCGTTGATCAGCTTGCCACATTTAAGTTCAAAAAAGGAGGTCGTCATGCAGCATAAGAACGATTACTCCTGTATTGCGTATTTCCCTACTGGCAGACCTAAGAAATGGGAATATGTACACGGACTTAGAGGCTTTGCTAATTTCCTGACAGAGAAGCACTCAAACTGGCTCTATTTTAATGTGTATGAAAGAAGGACAAGAAAGTACCTCAAAAGGTTCTACAATGGCAGTATAGTACCCCAATTCCTCGGCTTAATGGGCTTCTTACTCAGTCCTTTCTTTTTTTTAACCTTTAGTAAACCCACCCTTAATAACCTAACCTTTATTAATGGTATTTATAAAACTGCAACGATTCCGAATTTATGGTAGTAAAAAATTCATTCGGCATCAGCGTAGTACCGAACCCGAAAATGATCAGCCCGGATAAAATTGGTGAGTTTGCCGGCTCATCACTCAACCGAAAAAAAGAAGAAAGGCAAAAGCCAGATACTTCACCGGAAAAGGAAGAGACTTTGAGTGAAACTCAGGTAAGAACTGAGAAACCCCTCAGGTCTCTGTCCTCCCGGACAAAAAGTAAGATCAGGAAAAAGCTGCATGCCTTCTTTGGATTGTACAAAAAGCTGACCTTTTTAACCTTGACTTTTGTAAATAAAGTCACTGATGAATTAGGCGTTAAGGTTTTGGCTAAATTCTTGGAAAATATCAAGAAGCAGGATAAGGACTTTGAATTCCTGTGGGTTGCTGAAAGGCAGAATAAAAATGAAACTTTCAAGGGGAATATTCATTTCCACCTGATCACAAACAAATATTGGAAGATAAACAAAGTATGGAAGTATTGGCTTGACTTACAAAAGAAACATGGGATTATCCCGAGGAATGAAAACTTCTCTCCTACATCATCTTTTGATGTTAAGGCCATCGGTTCAAAAAGTGTTAAGTCTATTGGCATTTACCTGACCAAGTATGTTACCAAGAATACGGAGAAGTTCAGGTGCCAGGTCTGGAACTGTTCTAAGAAAATTTCCCGGCTCTATACCGATTTCTATACTGATTTCTCATTTCTAAAAGAGGTAGAAAGGCTTGAGAAAGCAAATGAAATAACGATTAAACGGGTAAAAGAAGAATACTGTAACCTTCTTTTTTATCCACTTACAAAAACAACCATTCGGTTTTATGACCGATTACACGAAAAAAATAAAGAAACATGGAAGCAATAAGAGAAACAATCATGCATAAAAACGGGCTAAAAATATCCGCTTTACAATTTAACAAAGTAATACCGAGAACATTTGTATCAATGATTGATGAAATGAAAGAAGCAAGGGCTTTGATGGCTTTTTACTTAGATGAAAAAGATTGCTCAAACATTCTTTTCAATCCTGCTGATGAGAACGATAAAATAATGTTAGCGGCTTTTATTGCTCGTTGCCATACAGTTTATAATTACTTTCTTGAAATAGTAGGATTAGCCAAAGTAATTCATAATCAAACTTTATAAATCAGTATGGAGAATAATATTATTGAAAATGTTTTATGCAATAGATGCGGAAACGAGATGAAAGAATCTACATTTCCTAATAATCTGTTAGATAAGGATTTAAAGCTGTTAATAGCTTGGGGTAAAGGTAAACCTTACGTTTATCAATGTCCTCAATGCAATGGATATAGCTTTATTTTTAAAGATTAAGGGGTCAACCCCTTAATCTTTTATATATTTATAATTCATTATCTATATCTTATACTTTGAATTACATAAAATGGCACAATCTAAAATAGCGGATGAATTAGAACTATTTAGAAAATATCTACGGAGTGTAGAAAATGAAGACGCTCGTCGCCCCTTACTATACCCATTGTTTAAAAAATTATATGGGGATAGAATGAAAATTGAATCAGCCGCATGCGGTGCTGATGTATATATTGAAGGCCAACTAATTGTTGAGGCTAAAACTGATTTTTCACAATGGTTACAGGGTTTTTATCAGGCTTTACATTACCAAAAAAAATATGGCTTAGGATATCACACAATTATAGTAGTTGCTAATGAGTTTATTGGTATATGGAAATTGAATAAACTACCAGAATATGTAACGATTCTAAGCAAAACATCGGATCCTCATATTGCCCCAAATGAAATCGGAAAATTAAATGCCAAAAAAACAACTGCACAAGTAAAGAGACAAATTCAAGAGTCTGCTTTTTATTGGCTTACACCCAAAGACCTTAGTGGAGATATTTTTGATGATGCAAAAAATCTGACTACTGAAAGTTATGAGATTTTAAAAATATTAAAAAATATAGATAATGACAGGCAGCAAGTAAGTACTCATAATTTTATCAATTGCATCGATAGAATGAAAACTTTTTTCCCGACACCTATCGAAGCAGTACACGCATTTTATTCTATCATATATTTTTGGGATATAACAAGTAAAGTAAGCACAAACGAAACTGGCACTGAAGTTCGGGTCCTGGGTTACCACGGAAATAAATTCAGCGAAGTTGTATTAATCCATCCCCACAAAGTAGAAGAGTTTAAACGATTTGTTGAAAGTCAATATATCTTCACAAATGAAGGAAGCGGATTAACTGTCGACTACTATTTTAGTAGATTTGATGAAGTTCTTGCAACTATTGCACCTGATTATGTTAAGCAGCATGGGATTTTTTTCACAGATGCCAATCTCAGCAAATTTGCTTTATGGTTCGCCATGACACACTTTCCCGGAAATATTAATGAAGACTATATTGTATTCGACCCTGCAGCAGGTAGTGGTAACTTAGTAAGTAGTTGGCGTGGAAAACTAAAACACAAAATTGTAAGTGAATTACAGCCAGATTTACTTCGTACTATAGAACGTCGTATGCAAGCCGACCCTTTCCACACCGATAGTGGATTTACCATCATTCCTAAAACATCCGATGGAATCGGATTAAATTTTTTAGACAAGGATGCTGCCACATACATGCAAATTTTACAATCTGAATTAAGCCGAAAGAACATAAGGATGGATAAGCCAATTTGTTTCTTATTAAATCCGCCATATAAGAATACAGATGAAAACGAAAAAAAACGTGATACAACGAATGCAGCATATTTGATTCATCCTACCATATTGGAACACACAGGAGAAGATGCAGGTAAAGAAAGATATTTAGGTTTTTTATCTCAGATATTAAATATTGCCCAATACAAAAAAAGACAAAATGACACTACAACAGTAGTCATGATTTTCACCCCTACAAGTTGGCTCATCCCAAGACCAACGTATCAGTCTTTTAGACGAATTTGGGATAATAATTTTAAGTTTCATAGCGGATTCATTATAACAAGTAATGAGTTTTTCAAATTACAAGGTAAATGGCCATTGGCCTTTACTATTTGGACATTTAATAACAACGATAAAGAGAATAGTATTTCTCTATACGACTTAACAGAATGGAATAAAGCTAATCTTAATCATATTTTATGGGACAATAAAGACAAACAAGATGCCATTGATAAAGTACTAAACAATAGTTTAAAGAAAAGCCGATTGATTTTGATGAGTAAAAAGAGGGATGAAATAAAAAAATCCTTAGATCAAAAAATGTATGACTTCAAAAGGGATCCAACTAAACAAGAATTAGACTCTAAAGATATTTATGGAGGTTTACCGTTAAGAGATGAAAGAAGAAATAATAAAAAAACATATGGCATTGCAAACAGCCCTTTTATTGGCTTTATGGATGACTCGACACCATGTAGAATAAAGCAAGACAGTGACGAAAGAATGTCAAATAATAATGATAGAGTATGGCTTCAACTTAGACCGGGCTTTATAGATATAAATTTGACAAAAGTTCAGAATGGTGCGACAGATAAATATGGATATTGCGCTTTTAATTTAGAAACTGCAATATCAACTTTCACTTGGTTTTGTATTACAAAAGCATTAAATGGTCAATATCCGGTTTGGGCTAACCAATATGACATATGGAAACCAAATATTCCTTTAGCAAAAGAGCCATTCTGGAATGTACTATGCCTCGCTTTTGTTTTAGCTGAAAACAGATGTGTAGTTACTACATTTGAAAGAGATAATCCAATTCAAAATGCACCAGAAATATTTGTAGATAATCCGCTTTGTCCAACAAATAAAGAAAGTTTTTGGTCTGTTCACTTAATGCCATATGTACTTAGCTGTAATTTGAGTAAGGAAAGTTCAGCAATCTTACTTATTGATCAAATAACAGAATTATATAAATACTGGAATCATAATTATTGTATGGGGCAATATATTTATAACTGTGGGTTACATAATGAGCCGTATTTTAGATATTTCAATTATCCAGATTTTCTTACCCCTTATAGTGGGTTAATACAAATTAAAAAGTACGCTGAAATACACTCAGATGTCGAATTACTTAATCGTTTTTCTGAGATTATTAAGTTAACCAAGGCTATTAGACAAGAATTGTACAAAATGTTAGTTGAAGATTTTAAATATTTCGATTAACAAAACTGTCCCCCAAACTGTCCCCCAAATAAAAGAAAACCCTTGAAAGTCAATGCTATCAAGGGTTTTAAAATGTAAGCTGTGCCCCAGGCGGGAATCGAACCCGCACTCGCTTTTTCGGCGAACAGGATTTTAAGTCCTGCGTGTCTACCAGTTCCACCACCAGGGCAGGTAATCAAAAAAAATCCCGTCACGTATGACGGACGGGAAATTTGAGCGGAAGACCGGGCTCGAACCGGCCACCCCGACCTTGGCAAGGTCGTGCTCTACCAAATGAGCTACTTCCGCAATCGATATAAGAACTAAATCGGGAGTGCAAAAATAGGATTCTACAGCTCCTGACAAAATTTTTTATGGATTTTTTATTTGTATTCAGGCGTGTATTTACTGCTACCCTGCACTTCTACATCGGGCTTTCCTTTATAACGCTGGTTATACAGACGATAACATCCACCTAAAACAAAAGCAAGGATACAAAACACTTGCAGATAGAAAAGAAAACGTGATGAATTCACCCAGTTCCTGGTAAAGTCTTTTTCCTGTGCGGCTTGTTGTTCGTTCGACATAGTTTTGAATTGCTGTGCAAAAATAAGGCAGGAGGATTGATTATAAAATCTTTCTGCCAATAATTTCCTGAAATCGGGTTTGTTTCTTTACAAAATACTTCCATACAATCGTGCCGGTATACACACCCTCTAATTCTTTCATGGGTTTGGGTCTCTGTCTTTTTTTTGACTTACGTCCTTTTAACCATATACCCACTACTGCCAGATGCGCTTTAACAATGGCCTGAAAAAAGCCTGTGTCTCCGGAAAAAAGTCCTTTCCAGGCCGATATGCCATCAAGTGTAAACCGTAGCGGTATTTTCCACCATTTCTCCCGCCAATGCAGGTTTTTTCCGAGCATCAGCAGGTTATTCCTGAAATTCAGGAACACTTTGCGTCCACCCCTGGGCAAGGTACCGGCTCCCACATGGTATACCACCGACTGCGGACAGCTCATGATTTTATACCCGGCCAGCTGCATCCTCCAGCACAGATCAATTTCTTCCTGGTGCGCAAAAAAACTGTCGTCGAGCCCACCCAGTTCATGGTATACGCTTGCCCTTACAAACATGGCGGCCCCAGAGGCCCAAAAAACGGGTTGCGGATCATTATACTGCCCATGATCCTTTTCACAAACATCAAATACTCTTCCTCGCGAAAATGGATAACCCAGTCCATCAATCCATCCACCTGCCCCACCTGCATATTCAAACAGTTCGGGATGGTGATAGGATAATAATTTGGGTTGACAGGCCGCTATATTTTTAGCGCCCTCCATCAGTGTAATAATAGGATCAATCCACCCGGTTGTAACCGATACATCTGAATTCAGTAATACATAATAATCTGCTTCCACCAGTTTAAGTGCCCAGTTGTAGCCACCGGCAAAACCTTCATTGGTAAGGTTGTATAAACAGGTGATAGATGGATAATTCTTTTTTACAAATTCCATCGAGTCATCCGTAGATGCATTATCGGCCACCACCACTTTTTTATTTGTGTAAGCAGATGCCAGTACCGCAGGAAGAAAAGTTTCCAGGTAATTCCTGCCATTATAATTGAGGATAACAATAGCTACAGTGGGTGCCGACAATGATTAGTGGTTTAGTTGCGAAAATAGGGAGAAAGGAGTAAGCAGCAAGCTACAAGCTTCAGGCTGCAAGCTGTTGGCTGCTATTTTAGGTATTAAACAATAATTGCAAAAGCCGGGCCCCTTCATGATTCATTATTCACAATTCACCATTGACCATTCACCCCCCCATCCCCCAATTAATCAGGTACCTCACTTCTTTTGGAACGGTACGTTCGCGGATTTTAGAGGTTTTTTCTCCTAAACGTACGATGATTGTTTTTTTGGAAGGGATGACAATAATATACTGTCCTAAAATACCCCTTGCATAAAAAACTTCGGGATGAACAGGATCTATCCACCACTGGTAACCATAATAGTCGCAGGCTTTTTCTTTCAAATCTTTGATACCACAGGGTTTGATGGAATTGGCCCAGTAGGCGCTATCGATGATGCTTGTTCCGTTCCATTTTCCACTATCTAACATTAGCTTACCGATACGGGCAAAATCGCGCACATTTGAATTGAAACAACAATACGCTTTTATATGACCCTGCTCTTTATCTGTACTCCACAAAGCAGGATGCTCGGCACCAAGTGGTTGCCAGAGTTTTGTAGAAGCGTAATCGCTCAGGCTTTGTCCAGTGGCTTTCTCCAGTAAAAGACCCAGTAACTGTGTGTCGCCACTTTTATAGGAATGAACGGTGCCGGGTTTATCTTTCATTTTTACCCCTGTGGCTGTTGCATAAAGATCATGACCATAATAGGCTTCCGAGGTTACAGAAAACAGGTTCCAGTAAGATTCGTTCCAGTCTGTTCCGCTACTCATGGTTAGCAGGTCTACAATACGCACGGCAGCCTTATCGCCTTCTTTGAATTCAGGTAAATAATTACCCACCGGTTCATCCAGTGATTTTATTTTCCCTTCTTTCAAAGCCACACCAATTAACAAGCTGGTAATACTTTTGGCCATGGAGAAAGAACCTGATTTGGAACTGTCGCTATACCCTTTCCAGTATTTTTCAAAAACGATGGCATTATCACGTATCATCAATAAACCCACTGAACCCAGTTCCTCCAGTAAGGCATTGAGCGAATCAGGGTAGTTTATTTTATTATAATCAGCTGCTTCTTCCCAGGGTTGCGGAGCTGCGATAGATACTTCATTGTTACTGAATTGCTGATAGTCGTCGATATTGGCAAAATTGTAACGGATAGCTGTAAAAAGATAAGTCTTGCCAGAAATAAATGCATAGGCACTAAATGCTGCAATGATAATGAGCAGTACCCCTACAAACCAGCGGAAGAATTTTTTCATACTGAAGGATTATGATCTTGAAATTAAGGTTTTTTATGATTCGATACCAGCATCACATATGTAGCATTTTCATCCTGTTATCTAAGAGAACCATTTGAAAAAGTTAAGTTCCACATATCTCTGCGCACCATTTAATCCAAGTTCTTTATCTTGCATACAGAAAACAAAATATGCACTTCCTGCACCTCAATCTTGACTTCCTCGATCATCCTTGTAACTAAGGATATATTCTCATTTGTTTTCTTCCCTCATTAAAGGGTATCTACTTATTTATTTAAACAGGCATTTATGCTTACTCATACTATTTCAGCCAATACCGCTGCGTACCTGCAGTTGGAAGAACAATACGGTGCACACAATTATCATTCCCTTCCGGTGGTACTGGAAAAGGGACAAGGTGTTTTTTTATGGGATGTGGATGGGAAACGTTATTACGATTTCCTGAGTGGTTATTCCGCTGTTAACCAGGGTCACTGTCATCCACGCATCATCAACGCACTTGTTGAACAGGCGCAGAAACTCACCCTAACCTCCCGTGCTTTTCACAATAATCTTTTAGGTGAATATGCCCGATTTATCACATCCTATTTTGGTTATGATAAAGTGTTACCGATGAATACCGGTGTAGAAGGTGGTGAAACGGCTATTAAACTGGCCCGGAGATGGGCTTATACAAAAAAGGGTGTGCCTGAAAACAAGGCCAAAATCATTTTTGCAGCAGGTAATTTCTGGGGAAGAACATTAGCCGCTATTTCATCTTCCAGTGATCCCAGCAGTTATAAAGGGTTTGGTCCATATATGCCGGGTTTTGAACTCGTTCCTTATAATGACACCATTGCCTTGGAAAAGGCTTTACAGGATACCAACGTAGCTGCTTTTATGGTAGAGCCCATTCAGGGCGAAGCTGGTGTAGTGGTGCCTGATGATGGTTACTTAACTAAAGTAAGGGCACTTTGTACCGAATATAATGTGTTATTGATTGCAGATGAAATTCAGACCGGACTGGCACGTACCGGAAAAATGCTGGCCTGTGATCATGAAAATGTACAACCGGATATACTGGTGCTCGGCAAAGCATTAAGTGGCGGTGTATTACCCGTTTCTGCTGTGCTTGCCAATGATGATGTGATGATGAACATCCATCCGGGTGAACATGGTTCAACCTATGGCGGCAATCCGCTTGCCTGTGCCGTTGCCATGGAAGCACTGACCGTCTTAAAGGAAGAGAAAATGGCTGAGAACGCTGCAGCCATGGGCGATTTATTGAGATCAGAACTTCATCAACTCCAATCACCCTTTATTAAACTCATCCGGGGAAAAGGTTTGTTGAATGCCATTGTCATTGATCACCCCAATCCGGATGCATCATGGGATTTATGTCTGGCACTGAAAGAAAACGGTTTATTGGCCAAACCCACACATGGCGATAAAATTCGCTTTGCACCACCCCTGCTGATTACAGCAGAACAGGTGAAAGAAGCGGTTGAGATTATTGGCAGATCGTTGAAAACCTTAGAGTAACAGAGAAATATGGAATAAGGAATATGAAATGAGAAAGTAAAGCAGTATATGGCTTTTGATTTTCTCCTTTCATATTCCTTATTCTTTATTTCTTATTTTCCACCGGTAATCTGGGAAACAGCACCATGAGTTGTATGATGATGGCCAGGGCAAGTATGGCATAGAGTGCAGGTTGTTTTTCGGGGCATTCTCCCAGCATACAACTTGATACCAACACATAATTACGAATGGCCCAGGCCAGGTTGATGGCGCCTATAAACACATTGGTTCTCTTGGCCCAGATTCTGGGTACTGCAAAAAATATAATGGCAGCAGAACAGAATAATGCATGAAACAATCCGGGTCTGCCGAAACTTGTTCCTTCCGCAGCAAATCCCGAAATACTCAGGTTTTTACTGATGATAATACTCCAGGGAAAAAAGCAACATACAATTAATCCAATAGCCGCCGCTATACCTATCTGCTGAGAATATTTCATATTGTACAACTTAGGCTGCGAAGCTAAAGATTTTTGCGCAGCTGTGGTGTATGGCTGTGAGCTATGGGCCATGAGCTTTGAGCTAAGCAGACAACCTATAAGAGCATTATTTCATACTCACAGCTCGTGGCCCATAGCTCACAGCCCTTCCTCCTGCCCCTGCTCCTATTTTCACCAACTGAACCACTTTACGCTCAGTACCCTGTATCCATTCAACAATATATTGTCCGGATGCATAAGCCTGTCCAAACTGAATGGTACTGTTAGCCGATAAAGACTGGCGCTGTTCAATCAGTCTTCCCTGCAAATCTGCGATGCGCATGGAAATAGGCAGATTGGGTTGTGTGCTTTTTAATTGTACGGTAAAGAAATGAGTGGAAGGGTTACCCAAGATAACAGGATCCAGTTTTTTTGTATTGGCAGATTCGGTAATGGTTACCGAAAAAGCAACCCGCTGACTGGCTACATCATTCTCCACTCCTGCAACCCAGAACCTGTAGGTACCGGGTGTATTTTTTACCATTGGCTCAATGGATTTTGCATTGGGTGATGCTGATTCAAAATATTGCAGGGTGGTTCCTGTCTTTGCGATTACCTGCTGATCGAAGCGAATAAACGCTGCCTGCTCAGCATGTGCATAGCTGGCATCTTTTACAACAGGTGCTGCAGGCTGAACTGTTACCGGAATGAATGATTTTACTTTGCATCCCTGCTGGTCAATAGTTTCAAATGAAACGTTGGTAATACCGGGACGAATGGCTTTTACATATCCACGCTCATCAATGGTTGCGACACCTGGCTCCAGGCTGTTCCAGTTTCCTTCAGTTGTTCCTGCATTTAACTGACGAATCTGACCGGTTACAATTTTATTATAACCCTGTATTACAGGTGCATTTGAAGCTGATAACACCACAAATGAAGTTTTACTTTCAGCCACACAACCCTCTTTTTCGGCTGTGTAAGCTATCACCACTTCTCCTGCCTGTATACCACGGATATATCCGGCTTCTACTTTTGCAATATTCGTATCGCTGCTGCTCCAGCTTCCCTCTAATAACATGGTATTTAATGGCAACTTACTACCTGCACATACCTGTTGAGCAGAAAAAGAAGAACTGCCCGATTGCTGTACCATTTCCGGAGCCAGTGTTACTGGCGGCACCATAGGTGACGCTTTTACTTCGATGTTTTTGGATACACTATTTACACAACCAAACTCATCTTTTATTTCATACGCAATAACAGCCGTTCCATTTTGTTTTCCTAGAAGCATCCCTTTTTCGTTAATAGATGCTATGTTACTGTTACTACTGCTCCATACACCATTTTTCGCATCAACTTTCAACTGGTATTCTTTGCCACTGCAAATGAAAGCTGCTGATACAATAGGTGCAATAGTTGGCTGGTCGTGAATGTCAAATACTTCAGATGTTTCTACTTTTCCATTTCGATATATGATATCTGCCTGATAGGTACCAGGACGTGTTGCTTTGAATTGAAAATGATACTTGGCTGCAGATTCAGTGTTCAAAAAAAACTGTACACGGTGGTTGTACTGATCGGCTACATAAATATTATCGTCTCCATCTACAAACACTCCATAAGGATAATTCAATTGGTTCATCTGATTGCCCTGGCCATTTCCACCAGCAACAGTTACACCTGCTTTGGCTCCGGGAGTCCATCGCTGTATGCGCTGATTCGTTTGATCTGAAATAAATAAATCCCCGGCTGCATTGATGGCTATATCGGTTGGATAATACAATTGTCCCATTCCCTTTCCTCTTCCCTGACCACCTGCTACAGTGATTCCTTTTTCTGCTCCTTTTCTCCAGGCCTGTACCCTGTCGTTGGCGGCATCGGCAATAAAAAGCGTACCATTTTTATCTACTTTAACACTACTTGGATATTGCAATTGGTCAGCATCATTACCCTTACCATTACCGCCCGCAACCGTAACACCTGCTGTGGCTCCGGGTGTCCAGCGTTGAATACGGTGGTTGTAATTATCTGCTACATAAATATTACCTGCTTCATCAAAACAAATACCAAAGGGCATATTAAACTGGTTGGCTTTATCACCCCTGCCATATCCACCTGCTACAGTAATTCCCAGTACTGAACCCGGAACAAACATTTGTATACGGCTATTAGCTGCATCGCTTACATAGAGGTTCCCTTTGTCATCCACTGCTACTGCCATCGGATAGTTTAACTGATCTGCGGCATTTCCCTGTCCGCCTACACCTGCTACAGTGATTCCTTTTGTTGCACCTGGGGTCCATTTTTGTACACGGTGGTTGAACTGATCAGCGATATAAATATTACCAGAAGCATCCACAGTAATACCAACAGGAAACCGGAATTCTTCGTCAGCAGTTCCTTCAGTAGCCATACCTGCTACGGTTCTTATTAATGAAGGGGTAAATGATGTATGTACCTGCTGTCTGTTGTACTTCCACACAATACGCTCCACTTTTGGAGAAACGGCATCCATCAAAAGTTCTGAATTGACACAAAGTGAGGTGCTGCTTAAAACAGGTTTGCCAGATGAAATCAGTAAACTATCGCTGGATGATGCAAGGGAAAAAAAGGAAACCAACAACATGCCTACCAAAAGCCATGCCCGCAGCACAGTTATTGATTTTTGTAAGGATGTTTGGATGTTTTCCATAAGACGCTGCAGCACTTTGAATCTGACCATACAAAGTGACAGCATAGCCTTTCCTTAGGAAATAACAGCATCTGTGAAAAAATAGTAGTAGCAGGAAATGACATAGTAGCGACGGTACTACATTACAAAAAAAAATACTATAGACGGGGTCAATAAAAACAAACTGAGATTGCAAAACCCAAAAGCATATTTGTAGTGGTGGATGTAATCATATCAGGCATTTCCCAATACCTACAAAATTTACTGTACTGATTACACTACAAGCCTGTCGTAGGAACAGCTTTTTTTGATGTAGTCATGCTGCTACTGAAGATTATAATTTCTCTAAAAAGAAAAAGAGCCGTTCCGTTGGAACTGCTCTTCTCTTTTGGGTTTTTCCAGATTGGGTTCTAAAGGATGATGGGGTTACATCAACAAGTTAATTATTTTACTTTCATCAGTTGTACCACTTTTCTGCGGCTGCCCTGCGTGAATTCTGCATAATAGGTTCCAGCCTGCAGGTTCTGTCCGAACTGAACCGTACTACCAGCTAGCTGGTTGGCTTTGGACTCTACCGCTCTTCCATACATATCAAACACCCTGATCTGTACCGGCTGGTTATGTTTGCTTTCAATCTTAACCGTAAATAAGGTTCTGCTTGGATTACCCATTACAGTCAGTTTGAGGTCATCTGAAGTTTCAGTCTGTGTTTGCTTAGTTGTATGTTGAACAGCTGAAGTCTCTTCCGTTGCCGTAGCAGTGTTAGCAATAACGCCTGTAGCTGTTGCTGCATTCGATACGCAACCTGTTAAGCCTTTACCAAGGATATCGTTCGGATAACGCTGTAAATGAGCGGCTACATCACTGATCTTCACTTCCATCACATGGTAATTGTTGCTGTTACCATTTCTTCTGGTAATGTATACTTTTTGTGAATTGCTGCTGCCATAATAGCTATACAACCATGAATACCATCCCCAATCATCACAATCATCATCCACCCTGATATCTTTCACACAAATACTTACCTGACTGGTACTGCTGCAACCAGACTGTCCGGTTACTTTTACTTCGAATGTATAGTACCCTTCACGTGACGGGCTGAATACCGGCTGTGCACTTGTGGTATTGCTAAGCGTACCACCACCAGACAATGCTCTCCAGCTATAGCTGTAATTACTGCTATCACCCGCACTTACCTGTAATGTTACTTTCTGTGGACCATAACCTAAGTAGAGGTTGGTTGGTACACCACCAGTATAAGTGTTGTTTTCTGGTACAACAGTAATGCTGCTGGTACATACAGGAGCAGGTGGAGGTGTTACCGCACAACCCTGATCGGCGCATGAACCCAGTCTGTCACCAGGATGATTGGTCAGGTGAGCGGCCACAGCATTAATACTGATTTTCAGTGTTTGCGGATTACCTGCATTACCCGGAGGTACATGACAGAGGTACACTTTGTAATTGCTGTCATCATCATCATCGTCATCATGATCATCATCGTCATCATCATTGTATTTGTTTTTGCAAGATGATGAGCTGTGTGATTTATGATCGCAGCTATTATGTCTGTGGCCTTTGTGTTTACAGTTTTTATAATCGTGGCTCTTATGGTCGCACTCGTCATTATCATTGTCACCATCGTCATACTTATCCTTACACTTATCCTTGCTGTGCGATTTGTGGTCGCATTTACCATGATTGTGTTTGCTGTGCTTACAGTCTTTAGAACTGTGTGATTTATGGTCACACTTATCATCATCCTGCTCTTTCACACGAATATCTTTTACACAGATGGTTACAGTGCTGGTCGATACACATCCGGCCTGTGTTCTCACAGTTACTTCGAATGTATAGTTGCCTGCTGCAGCTGGAGCAAATAACGGCTGTGAACTGCTGGTGCTGCTGAGTGTACCATTACCAGAAACCGATCTCCAGGTATAGGTATATGAAGTACCGCCAGCTGCATTTGCTTTCAAGGTTACTTTTTGTGGTCCGTAACCGATATAAATATTGGTTGGGATACCACCGGTAAACACTGTGTTTTCAGGTGTTACCGTGATAGAACTGCTACATGATGTTGGATTGGTAACAGTTACTGTTTGCTGTGCAGAAGCTGTATTGCCTACTGCATCGGTTGCTGTCCATGTTACCACTGTTACACCTACAGGATAGGTTGCTGGTGCATTATTGGTGATAACTGCTGTTCCGCAATTATCAGTTGCTGTAGCTGTACCCAAGTTTACTGGTGAACCGAACAGTACAGTAACATTAGCCGGTGCAGTAATGGAAGGCGGCTGATTATCAGTAATGGTTACTGTAAAGCTGCGAGATATGCTATTTCCACTGGCATCAGTTGCGGTTACTGTTACGGTGGTTACACCCACAGGGAACACTGTACCTGAAGCCTGAGAATAAGTATAAGTAATCGGACTTCCACAAGCATCTGTAGCATTCACTGTATAGTTTACAGTGGCTCCGCAAATAGCAGCAGAACTATTTGCTGCAATATTGAGCGGCTGAGCAAATACCGGTGCTTGAGTATCACTTACCGTTACCGTTCTTGTTTCACTGGTACTGTTGCCGGCTGCATCCGTAGCAGTCCATGTTCTGGTAATAATATAATTATAGTAATTAGCGAGTGCTGGATTGGTTCCCCTGTTACTTGATTCAGTAAGCTGAACAGTTACCTGTGTATCATAATTATCAGTTGCTGTTACATTACCTGCTGAAGGAATAGTTCCGCAATTCGCCGTAGCATTCGCAGGTACTCCCTGTAATACAGGTGCAGTAATATCTTTTACAATAACCAGTTGAACAGCCGTATTCCTATTTCCGGCAGCATCAATGGCCGTCCAGATAATACTGGTTGTACCAATACTATATATGGTTCCAGTTGCATTATTGGTAAGCGATACCAACTGAACATTATCAGTTGCCAAAGGATTACCGAGTGAGCCAACAGTTGCCGTGTTGGTACCTGGGGCAGCATTCACTACAATATTGTTCACACCCGTAATCACTGGAGGTTCAGCATCAACTACAGTGATCACCTGTACCACTGATGTAGTATTTCCTGAAGCGTCTGTTGCTGTCCAGGTAACATTGTTGGCGCCTAACTGGTATTGAGCGGGTGCATTGTTACTAATGGTTACAGGACCTCCACTGTTATCTGTTGCTGAAGCTGTTCCAAGGTTTACACCTGTAGCATAATTAGCACCCGCATTTGTATTCACCACCTTATTTGATGGTCCAGACAGTACAGGAGCCTGTTTGTCTTGCACTATTACCAATTGTGTAGCAGTTGCTACATTACCGGCTGCATCGGTAGCAGTCCAGGTAACAGTGGTTGTACCCATTGGATATTGTACCAGTGCATTATTGGTAACCAGTACTGAACCACTATTATCAGTTGCAGTAGCGGTTCCAAGGTTTACACCAGAAGCAAATGGCTGGTTATTATTTGTTACCACAGTTACTGTTGGAGGAGCCGTAATAGTTGGCAGCTCTGCATCCACTACAGTTACTATCTGTGTAGCCGTAGCTGAATTACCAGCGGCATCGGTGGCTGTCCAGGTAACTGTTGTTTGTCCTAATGAGAATTGAGTAGGTGCATTATTGGTAATCGCCACACCAGATCCACTGTTGTCAGCTACTGTTGCAGTACCCAGCACTACACCTGTTGCATAATTAACACCTGGATTCGTATTCACAGTTACATTCGCAGGCGCTGTGATTGATGGTGGCTGATTATCTACTACTACTACATTAAAGCTTCCTGTTGAAACATTACCTGATACATCTGTTGCCGTAACATTTACTGCAGTAGTACCGATCAGGAAGAATGAACCAGAAGGAATGTTATAAGTATAAGTTACCGGGCTGCCACACAAATCTGTTGCATTCACCGTATAATTCACATTCGCACCATTGGTGGTTGCATTTACAATCACGTTATTTAAGGCTCCAAATACAGGAGCTGCATTATCTATTACCGTGATCACCTGTGTTACAGTTGCAGTATTTTGATTTGCATCAGAAGCTGTCCATGTTCTGGTAATCGTATAGTTATAGTGTCCTACATTATTGTTATTCGCGTCTTTTGTGCTCACTTCACTAAAGCTAACAGCTACCGGACCATCTGTTTCATCAATGGCAGTAACATTGGCAGGTGCAGGAATATTTGCACAATTTACCGTTACATTAGCTGGAGCTGTCATTACAGGAGGCGTCACATCAGATTTAATGATCTCCACCTGTTGTGTTTGAGACACTGCATTGCCATTTCCATCATTATAATTCCATGTAATGGTATAGGTGCCGGCAGTTAAATAAACAAGCGGACTATTGGTTGTAGCTGTTACTAGGCCTACACAATTATCATTGGCTGTTGGTCGGAAAGTAATCGGTGCACCTGTGCTTCCAGACAATAAAGGCAGTGAAGCTACTGTTGGAACAGGTGCCAGGTTATCTACTACTGTTATATTAATAGGAGCAGATATCTGAAGGTTACCGTTTACTGTTACCCCTACCGTATAACTACCTGTTTGAGATGCGGCATAAGTAGCTGAATTGCTATTAGGAATAGCTACTTCATTCAGGTACCACTGATAAGCTGTACCCACGGATGAAATAGATAATTGAACGGTAGAGGAAGGGCAAATAGTAGTTGGTCCATTAGCTTGTATAGCTGGTAATGGTGTTACTGTTAAACGTACACTTCTGTAAATGGTACATTTAATAAATGGTACCGCTACCGTATAAGTACCTGTATTAGGCGCTTGTGCGTTAAGGATAAACGGATCGGGAACATTGGCAGTAAAATTGTTAGGTCCTGTCCAATTATAAGCCGTTCCACCATTAGCAAACAGGCGAATAGTGCTACCAATGCCGAAAACAGCTGCATTGGCCTGTGCAGTCACTGGTGGTTCTGCGTAGGTTGAACAGGTTCCGTTTACTTTGAATTCAGTCCAGTTAGAAGAAAGGCCAGTTAATCCGAAGCCACTTAGTGTTCCATTATTACCATTGGTGCTGGCATCGATCACGGTTGTTTCAGTACTGTTAGGTGCATTTACAAAACCCTGGTTAAATTTATAGTATGCAACCAGACCTGTTTGATTAGGCTGCAATTCACAATTCATATTATTGATGATCTCACACTGATTCAATGCCCTGTTCCAGATTTTTGCTTCTTCTACTTTTCCTTTATAGTATTCCACAAAACCAGGCTGCTGACCAAAAACGAGGTTATTTGTATTGGTAGTAATCTGACCAGAAGCTTCTGTTGAGGCAGCGAGTACACCATCTATATAGATACGCATATTAAAGCCATCGTAAGTAGCAGATGCATGGTGCCATTCATTAATACCGGGATAATTAGCAGTTAATACTTTCCACTGACCATCAAGGTGAAGGAAGAAAGATATGGTCTTCCAGCCATCATCGGTACGTGGGAATATATAACCATTATTATTAAGCGCTGTTGACTTACCCATTACGTTTTGAATTGGCCTTGTTCCATCAGTTGGATAGATCCATGATTCAAGTGTAATGTGCTGACTGATATTTAATGAATTGCTATGTGACACAACTATGTTGTCATCAATTCCATCCAGATCAACTGTTCCGGCTTTGTATGCTACAGTTATATTGGCACTTGCAGTAGTGGTACATGATCCGTTTGCCACAGTTACCGTATAAAGTCCCGAATTATTGGTCTGTGCATTCGGAATAGATGGATTTTGCTGATTAGATGTAAAGCTGTTTGGACCTGTCCATGAATAGCTCGTTCCACCAGACGCATTCAACTGAATAGTATTACCAACTTCCAGGATTGGACCATTTACAGTTGCAGTAGCAGTTATAGGTGTAAAAGGAGCACAAATACCATCACCTACATTTCCAGATGACCAGTTAGATAATACGCCAGTAAGACTGAAATCAGTAAGGGTACCGGTGTTATTATTACCACTTTCATCTTCCACTGTAAGGATGTTGGTATTATTAACCCCCACCAAACCCTTATTAAAACGATAGTAAGCAGCCAGTCCTGTTTGAATAGCAGGATTCAGCTGGCAGCTCATATTATTATCAATTTCACACTCATCTAGTGCACGGTTCCAGATACGCACTTCATCTAAACTTCCCTGGAAAAATTCACCACTGAAGCCTGGTTGTGTACCAATGGTTATAGGGTTCGTATTGGATGATATGGTACCAATTACTTCTTTAGTAGCTTTCAATTCACCATCCAGGTAAATTTTCATTACGAATCCATCATAAGTTGCAGCTACATGGTGCCATTCATTGATGCTTGGATAGGTAGCAGAAATAATATTCCATCCCTGTCCGTCGAGGTGTACATAAAATGAGAAAGATTTCCATCCGTCATCTGTACGAGGGAAGATATAACCCCTAACCTGTTGGGTAGATTTACCGATTACGCTTTGTGAAGGTGTAATTCCGTCAGTAGGATAAACCCATGTTTCAACAGTAATACCTGTTGCCGGGTTTAAAGAATTGTTATGTGGGATAGTTACATAGTCATTGTCGCCGTCAAAATTCAACGCACGGGCTGCTGTAGAAACCTGAATGGCAATACTTGCAGGAACAGAACAACCTGAAGCAGTGGTTACTGTTACTGTATACAATCCTGCGGCAGAAGGAGACACATTATCAATCACCGGATTCTGGTCTGTAGAGGTGAACCCATTCGGACCAGTCCAGGAATAACTCACACCGCCAGATGCTGCAAGCTCTAATCTGCCACCAACAGCTATTGAAGGTGCATTACTTGCAATGTTTACAACAGGCGCAACGAAAGGAACACATGAACTACCATTGGTAATGGCACCATCTGTCCAGTTAGAGATGGAACTCAATAAACCAAAATCAGTCAGATCGCCATGATTGGCATTCGGACCTGAATCAGTTAGTTTATTTTCCAGAAGATTCGCTACACCGCCCAATAAACCCTGGTTGAATTTATAATAAGCTACTAATTTATGCTGATCGGTAATTTCACAATTTCTATTTGCTGCAATTTCACAGGCACTCAATGCACGGTTCCAGATTTTTACTTCGTCCAGTTTTCCTTTAAAAAACTCATTGGTATATCCGTGTTGGTAACCAATACTAACAGGATTGGTATTTACTGTAATGGTACCGGTAATGGCCATTTGGTTTGCCAGTACGCCATCAATGTAAATACGCATATATGAACCATCATAAGTGGCAGCTACATGATGCCAGGTATCTTTACCTGGATAAGGAGCCGTTAATTGTCTCCAGCCAAGTCCGTTAAAGTTGAGAAGGAAAACAATATTATTCCAGTTATCGTTTGTACGGGGGAAGATATAACCAGTTTGTGCTGAAGTTGGAGAACGCTGTGATTTAGCTAATACCGACTGAACATTATAGGGTGCACCACTCTCAGGGTGAATCCATGATTCAATCGTAATAACATCACTGATGTTGAAAGAAGTATCCCCAATGGCAATATTACTTGGAGGAGGAGTAAAACTTCTTACAATGCGTACTTTATCGTTAACGCCATCAAAACTCAGTCCACCTGCGGTTAACTGACTAAATGCAGTACCTGAAAACACTAAACAAAGTGTGGTGAAGAAGGCTGTAAGAATTCTCTTTCTGGTAAAAAGGCGCATAATAGTTTGAATTGGCTCTAATGGTTTTCAACAGTGATTTTCTGTTGAGGCTACACAGGATAAAATCAGATGGATCTGATCAGAGGATAAAGGAGTTCAAACGATGGTTAGTCAAAGGATTTTCGAATTTTAACAAGCTTCTGTTCAACACTTTTTTTGTGAGCGAACAGGCGTTAGCATCTGTTAAAGAAAGTCAAAACTAACCGATTGTACGGATAAATACAAACCCTTTCCTGTTTTTTTTATAAACACATGTGAATTATCGATTATGTTTTATGCAAAGGTTTCCGGTAACCCGAAGGGGGTTGTAAATCACTGAGTAGCTGCAGATCGCCAAAACAACATACAAGTGTCTAAATATCAATTAGTTAAAAAACTAAAGTTTAACGATACAAACGCCACATGCAGACCCAAAAAAAGGCTTTTTAGGGGAGATTATAATTAGATTAAAATTTGTTTAAAGGGATAAAAAGCATAAAAATGCAGTGAAAATTAGCAGCCATTTACGTGTTTTCAACATAGGCTGACAGTGAAATCCCCTACAAAGAACGGGCGTATTACTACAATTGATTATCAATTATTTATAAAAAAAAAGGATCGCTAATGCGATCCTTTGAGGTCCCGAGCGGATTCGAACCGCTGTAGAAGCTTTTGCAGAGCTCTGCCTAGCCACTCGGCCACAGGACCATTTTCTGTAGCAGGGTGCGAAAATAAAGCAATCAAAGGAATTTCAAAATTCTAAATGTGAAAACCCGAAATTTGTCGGCATTAACCCCAGTATATGAACCGAATTGCAGAAAGTGAACTGATTATCAATAACAGAGGCGCTGTTTACCACCTCAATGTAAGACCCGAAGAGATCGCACCGAACATCATTACCGTTGGTGACCCCGACAGGGTTGCCGAAGTGAGTAAACACTTCGACACCATTGAAGGAAAATACCAGCATCGCGAATTTGTTACACATACCGGCCGGTCGGGTAATAAGAGAATTTCAGTGGTATCAACTGGCATCGGAACAGACAATATCGATATTGTACTCAACGAACTGGATGCATTGGTAAATATTGATTTCGACACACGTACCATTAAACCCCAACTCTCCCACCTCAATATCATCCGTGTAGGAACATCGGGTTCATTGCAGAAAGATATTCCCGTTGATAGTTTTGTGGCAAGTACCCATGGATTAGGCATCGATAACCTGCTGAATTTTTATCAGCAACAAAACAACCCCGAAGAAAACCAGTTACTCGGTGCATTTGCCAGCCAGGTTCAGATTGGTGGTGGCTTTGCCGCTCCTTATATAGCAGCTGCCAGCCCCTCACTGCTGAAATATTTTGTGGATGGATTTCACCACGGCATCACTGTTACCTGCCCAGGCTTCTATGGTCCGCAAGGCAGGATTTTACGATTGGGTCTGGTGAATATTGAACTGATTGACAGACTAACGGGTTTCTCTTACGGCAATCATCGCATCAGTAATTTTGAAATGGAAACAAGTGGCATCTATGGACTCGGAAAACTATTGGGTCACCATTGCCTGAGCTTAAGTGCCATTGTTGCCAACCGCATCAGCAAACAATTCAGTAGCGACAGTGCGGCCACCATGGAAAAACTCATAACGCATACACTGGAAATAATCGGGCAGATCAAATAACAGCTATTATGACGATTCAATTTTATAAATACCAGGTAACAGGCAATGATTTTGTAATCATAGATAACCGCGACGGAGCTATTCAACTCCATACAAAACAGATTAAGCATCTCTGCGACAGGAGGTTTGGTATTGGTGCAGACGGACTCATGTTACTCAACACAAAAGCCGGTTACGATTTTGAAATGAAATACTATAATGCGGATGGAAATGAAAGCAGTATGTGTGGTAACGGAGGCCGGTGTTTAACACGTTTTGCTTATGATATGGGCATCCATAAAACCACTTACCATTTTTTAGCCACTGACGGAGACCATGATGCTGAAATGGGAGAGCATGGATGGATCAGACTCAAAATGAAAGACGTAAATGAAGTAAAAGAGTACCATGGTGATGCCATATTGAATACGGGGTCGCCACACTATATAAAAACCGTACAGGATATCATGGAGCTGGATGTTTTTCAGGAAGGAAGGGATATCCGTAACAGCAAAGATTTTGCAGCAGAAGGCATCAATGTGAATTTTGTGGAGCAGGAAAGTAAATACATCGTTGTTCGCACTTATGAGCGCGGTGTTGAAGATGAAACATATAGTTGTGGCACCGGCGTAACTGCTGCTGCCATTGTGTTCGCGCATAATGAAAAAGGTTTTAACCGCGTAGAAGTAAAAACAAAAGGTGGAAACCTGGCAGTAGAATTTGAAAAACTTAGCGACCAGCAATTCCGTAATATATGGCTCTGCGGCCCTGCAGAATTTGTATACCAAGGAAACATAAATATTTAATGATGGCAGATGTCGGATATCAGATTTGTATTTCATATCTGCCATCTGATATCTGACATCCAACAATCAGTACTATGATTCAATACTTCAAAAATATCAATGGCCAAACTGCTGAGATCGACAGGGCAGAAATGGGTGTTTGGGTAAACCTGGTACCTCCGTTTAAAGAAGAAGAATTTATTCAACTGGCAGACGACCTGGACATACCCATTGAATTTTTACGCGACTCACTTGATATCGATGAACGGCCACGTTATGAGATTGAAGACAATGTGAAATTTGTTGTTATAAAAACGCCTACTGAAAACAATTCTTTTAACGATAGTGAGGCTTTCTATATCACTATTCCTATCTGCATCATCCTAACACATACCCAGATTATTACTGTGAACTCTTTTGATAATGGCGCCATCAAAAAATTCCTGAATTCTTTTCAGAAAAGGCATCCGGACAAAAAGAACATGATGATCCTGAAAGTGTTTGAGAAAGTGGTACAGAATTTCATGGAGTTTCTGAAAGAAATTAACCAACGAAGAAACCAATACGAAACCAGTTTATACCAGAGTAACAGTAATGTAGACTTGCTGAACCTAATGCGTATACAAAAAAGCCTGGTGTATTTTGTAACCGCATTGAGAAGCAATGAAATGCTGATGATGAAATTAGAAAGAACCAATTTCCTCGGATTGAATGAAGAAGAACGCGAGTTTTTAAATGACCTCATTGTAGATACCAGTCAGGCCCTTGAAATGGCCAACATTTATACCAATATACTTACCAGTACCCTCGATGCATTCGCCAGCATTATCAGTAACAACCTGAACAATGTGATGAAGCGATTGACTTCCATTACAATCATTCTTTCTTTACCGGTAATGGTAGCGAGTTTATATGGTATGAACGTGGATAATATTCCATGGGCCCACTCCTCCTATGCATTCTATGTTCCTATTGGTTTATCCATTGCAATAGCTATTATCATCAGTTGGTATTTTATGAAAAAGAAATGGTTTTAATATGCCCTTATTCAATGTACGCGTATATGGTATTCTGTTAGACAGTGAAAAACGTTTATTGGTAAGTGATGAATTTATTCGTGGTGCCTATATCACCAAACTGCCTGGTGGCGGACTTGAATTCGGAGAAGGTACACGTGACTGTTTGAAAAGAGAATTTAAAGAAGAAACAGGATTGGATGTAACCATCGGCGAACATATTTATACCACTGATTTTTTTCAGATTTCTGCGTTTAACCACAAAGACCAGATTATTTCTATCTACTATTATGTACACCCGAACGAACCTGTTGTATTAAATACCAAAACAAAAGCATTTGATTTTGCACCGGAACAAATCAGCGACCCCAATGGTGAGAGTGAAGTTTTTCGATGGATTGAGTGGCGTGATTTGCATGCAGACTGCCTGACACTGCCGATTGATAAAATAGTGATTGAGCTTTTGAAGGCTGTGAGCCATGAGCCGTGAGCTACGAGCATTGGAGTATTTAAATAATCTTACAACAACAATCTCGTAGCTCATAGCCCACAGCTCACAGCTTCTCTCTCCTACTCCGCCTCCTTCCCCATCGCCTGCAGCTTCATTTTCCGGGCTGTTTCTTCACCGAGGTAACGGTCAATCTGTTTTTCAGCAAAATAAATTACAGGTGTCAGTATAATGGCCATGCTGAATTTGTATAAATAATTCACCACACAAATAGCCAGTACTAATTTCCAGCTCCAGCCATTCCCAATTTTAAAGGCAATAAACAAAACGATAAAACTATCTACCAACTGCGATACAAAAGTTGATCCGGTAGCTCGTAACCAAACCCATTTCTGTCCGGTTCTTTTTTTAATCTGATGAAACACGGTAACATCCACAATCTGACTGACTAAAAACGCAGTAAGACTGCCCAGTATAATCCACATTCCTTGTCCGAATATACCTCCAAATGCATCCTGCATATTGGGAATACCTTCTGCCTGTCTTGAACTGATCCAGAAATCGGCTGGCGGTATGTTCATGGCAGTGTAGAACATGATAAAAGCATAGGATATCAGCACAACAGCTGTATAGCTGATACGTTTAACAGCTTTAGGGCCATAATATTCATTAACAATATCGGTAATGACAAACTCCAGTGGCCAGAGTAATACACCACAGGTAAGATTAAAAGAAAGACCTGTTTCACCAAAAATGGTCATGTCGGCGGGTTTCCATCCGAATATTTTTTCAAGGGAAAATATTTTGCCGCCAATACATTCAGCTATCAGTGCATTGGCCACAAAAAAAGCGGCGATACTGATAAAAAGTTTGGTGGGTTTGTCTTTTAAAATAGAATGTATCATGCGGGAAGTATGATGTAAAAAAAGAGCTGTAACAATAAAATGAATAAATTAAAAAGCCTGAGCCATAAGGCTGTTGCGATCTGCTTTCTACCCAATAACAAAATTAAATGCCAGAGGTTCACACCCATGTTCACAATGGGAGAAAGTATCATACCCATCACCACGGCTATATTGCCCAGCATGCCCAGTTCCTGCGAATCATCGATGGGCAGAAAAATACGCGCCAGCATGGCTCCTACGAAAAATAGATTACAGATAAATGAAAAACGGGATAAAAAGGAAAAGCCTGCCATACTGCCTGTATACTTAATGAACGGATTGGTTTTTACACAAAATACAATCAATCTCTTTCAAATGAACCCTAACAGGTAAAATTGAAAGAATTTTTCCTGTAGGTTTGCTGATACTAGAAACAAACAGCATGAAGCAGTTCCAATGGAAATCTCTTTTACCGCATGCCATCGCAATCGGTATTTTTTTGATTGTTGCGGTTATTTTCTGTAAACCGGCCCTCGAAGGGAAAGTGTTGAATACAACGGATGTATCGCACTGGAAAGGAATGGCGCAGGACCTCTTCAATTACAAGGAAAAACACGGCAATTATCCATTGTGGAACAATAACCTGTTTGGTGGTATGCCTGCTTACCAGATTGCAATGGAAGCATCCAACCCCATTACCCCTGTTTATTTTCACCAGTTGTTCATGTTATTCATGGGCAAACCGATTGGTTCCTTTTTCCTGCTTTGCATCGGTTTTTATTTCCTTTCGCAGGTAATTGGTACCAGGCACTGGATTGGCATACTTGGCAGTATTGCCTATGCCTATGCCACTTATGACCCCGTTATTCTTTCTGCCGGACATGATACCAAAATGCAGGCAATGGGTTATATGCCGGCTTTATTAGGTGCATTATGGTTGATTTATAAAAGAGAATATTGGTGGGGGGCAGCACTAACGGCTCTTTTCGCCTTCCTGCTTATTGCTATGAACCACTTGCAGGTGACTTATTATTTCCTGCTCATGGCCGGATTGATGACCGTTGGTTTTATGATACAGTGGATCAAACAAAAGGAATTCAAACATATGGGTATTTCATTGGCACTGGCCATATCCATGGGGTTATTGGCAGTGGGGCCCAATATTGTTTCATTAGCCACTACCAAAGATTATTCGAATGCTACCATGCGTGGTAATGCTGTCATGCTCGACTCAACCGGAAAAGCAAAAGAGCGTAAGGGTCTTGAAACCGATTATGCTTTTTATTATGGTAGTTATGGCATGGCCGAAACCTATACTTTTCTTGTTCCCGGTATTTATGGTGGAAGTAGCGGCGGTGAACTTGACCGCAACTCAAACTTTGCCAAAAAAGCGGTAGAAATGGGTATTCCGGAAGACCAGGCTGAAAGTTTTGCCGGATCGATACCAACCTACTGGGGCCCACAACCCATGACTTCTGGTCCGGTTTATTTTGGTGCCATCATCTGTTTCCTTTTTATACTTGGAATGGTTTACCTGAAAACATGGCACCGCTGGTGGATACTGGCTGTTTGCTTACTTGCAGTAGTCATGAGCTGGGGCAGCAATTTGCTTTCATTTAATACTTTTCTCTTTAACAATCTTCCTTTATACAATAAGTTCCGTGCACCAAGTATAATACTGATTTTACCTCAGTTACTCTTTCCATTATTGGGCATGATGGCATTGCAGCAGTTCCTCTTTGAAGAAAAAAACAAAGCCGTAGCGCTCGCAGGTTTAAAAAAATCAGTTTACATCACAGGTGCATTTATAGCGGGTGCTTTACTATTATACTTCTCTTTCGATTATGCAGGGAAAGATGACTCCATCAAGAATGTACTGGCACAATCATTAGGCGGAAATCAGGAAGCAGCCAATAGTTTTTATAATGCACTAAAGGAAGATCGCCGATCTCTGTTTGGAGCAGACCTCATCAGAAGCATATTATTTATTGCTGCAGCCGTTGGGCTCTTATGGTTGGCAGTTCAGCAAAAACTGAAAACCATGTATGTACTGATTGCATTACTTATTTTGAGTTCTGCTGATCTGTTTACTGTAGGCAAACGTTACCTGAACGAAAGAAATTTCGGGGATGCTGACGTGGTAAATGAAGGCCAGTTTGCTCCTACTGCTATCGATCAGCAGATACTAAGTGATACAACCCGACCAAGGGTTTTAAACCTTACTACAGATCCATATACAGATGCCATCACCGCCTATCATCACCGTTCAGTGGGTGGCTATCATCCGGCTAAACTGAGTATTTACCAGGATCTTATTGCCTTCCAGTTAGCCAAACAACCCATGAATATGGCTGTGCTGAATATGCTGAACACGCGTTATGTGATTGTTCCCAATCAGCAGAATGGACAGCCTTCTTTACAGGTAAACCCAGCTGCATTAGGACATGCATGGTTTGTAAAAGGTATTCAATACGAAAAAGATGCAGGTGCTGTCATGAAAGCCATGAACCAGTTTTCTCCGGCTGATACGGCCATTGTAGAAGAACAATATAAAAAAGCCGTTCCTTTTACGCCGGTATTCGATTCAACTGCCAGCATTGTACAGGTAATCAATGATAATGATATCATACGTTATCGCTCCAATAGCAGCAGTAATCAATTCGCCGTGTTCAGTGAAATCTTTTACGACAGGGGCTGGAAAGCAACCATTGATGGCAAAGAAGTGCCAATCGTAAAAGTGAACTATGTATTACGCGGACTTGCAGTTCCGGCAGGTAATCATGAAATTGTATTTGAATTTAAGCCGGCCTCCTATTATAACAGTGCCAGGATAGCAGTGATTACATCGGCTCCTATCTGGGTATTGTTGATTATGGCCGCCTTCTTTTCACTCAGGAAAAAAAGGGAAGAAAAAGCCTGATGAAACAACCTGTGGTTCTTGGCATCATTTCATATCCGGTGTTTCCGGCACAGATGGGTGGACAAAAATGTGTAGAAGGTTTCTATAAGCAACTCGCTACGCAAACAAAATTGGTATTAGCCGTTGCGAAACAAAACAGAACGGACAGTATACCCAATGTACCCATTGAAAATTTTCTTTTCGATCACTGGAAAGGGCCATTGAATATACTGTATCTGATCAGACTGATCAGGCTGATCAGGAAACAGAAAATCGATATCATCATTATTGAACATTCTTATTTCGGATGGCTGGGTTTAATGCTTCGTTTTTTTACCGGTAAAAAACTGGTCATCAAATCACACAATATTGAAGCTTATCGTTTCAAGGATTTACAGAGACCCTTCTGGCAAATTTATTACCGGTATGAACGTTTTGTACATCGCAAAGCCGATCATAGTTTTTTTATCACAGATGAAGACCAGGCCTATGCTTTATCGAAGTGGAAACTGGATCCGCAGAAGACTAGTGTTTCCACCTATGGCGTTTCTTTAGATAGTGCCATTATTGATCTCAAACCAACTTTAAGAAAAAGGTTGGTAGAATATTTCAATATCCCGCATAATTCAACGTTGTTTCTTTTTAACGGCACGCTTAACTACACACCGAATACCGATGCCCTGCATGTAATTGTATATGAATTATTACCCCGCCTGAGGAATTATCGTTTTTCATTCCGGCTGTTTATCTGCGGAAAAAATTTATCTCCTCAGTGGGAAAAAGTGCTGAAAGAACAGCCTGAACTTATTGTAACAGGCTTTGTGGATGATATCTCTGTTTTCATGTCAGGTACCGATTGTTCCATCAATCCGGTTACATTGGGTACCGGTATTAAAACCAAACTCGTAGAGGCCCTTGCTTATCATCAGACGGTTATTACCACCCAAACCGGCGCCAAAGGCATTTCACCGGAGTTAACAGGTCAGAAAATGAAAATTGTTCCGGATTATAACTGGGAACTGTTTGCCAATGCTATGAGCAATTTCAACCCATACCAGCAGGCAAATACACCCGCTCCTTTCTTCGAACGTTATTACTGGCCGGCTATTGTAGACAAAGCACTCGTATCTTTGCAGCAGTTATGAATACGTCTATTCAGATATCTGTAATCATTTGTACCTATAACAGGGCCTTATACCTCACGGAAGCATTAAACAGTTTATACCAGCAAACACTTACCAAACAGTTTTTCGAGGTAATCGTAGTAAATAACAATTCAACGGATAATACCGAAGCATTGTGTAAAGCATATATTCAGACGCACCCAGACATGCAGCTCATTTACCTGAATGAAAAAGAACAGGGAGCATCATTTGCCCGTAATACGGGTGCGGCAAAAGCTTCATCGCCCTTATTATGTTTTATGGATGATGACGCTATTGCGAATGATGATTACCTGAGCAGGATTGTTCAGTTTTTTGAAACACATCCCAACACCGGTGGCCTGGGTGGAAAAATCATACCTAAATATATTCCAGCCGAACCCGGATGGATGAGTCATTATGTTTCGTCAATGGTAGGCAATTTTGATTATGCCCCGCAGGTATCAGCTTTTAAACCCGGCAAATACCCGCTTGAATCAAATATGGTGGTGCCGAAACATTTATTCGATAAAATAAATGGTTTCAATACAGCATTACCCGGTGTAAAAGGCGAACTGAGGATTGGCGGCGAAGGCAAAGATTTCTTCTTTCGTTTACAGGCTTTGGGACAACAGGTTTATTACGACCCTAATATCATTGTGCATCATGTAGTTGAAGTGTCTAAACTCACGCCTGCGTATCTTTACCGCGTGGCCAGTGGTTATGGCAGGGGTGAACGAGTGCGTACTTTACAAAAGGGTATACTGGCTTACCTGTTTAAAATAATCGAATACCTGTTCAAACTGGGTGCATCATTTATATTGGGCGTTCTCTACCTGTTTCGTGGACAGCCTGCCAAATCATGGCCTGTTATACGTTTCAGGATTGATGCATTAAAAGGGCTGTTCAATTTATAAATCATTTTTCAGCTCCGGACTGAAGTCCGGAGCTGAACATTTAATTCATACATTTAATCATGAGTCTGGCTATTATACTGGAAAGAAAAATTAAGGGAACACTGAGCCGCTGGTTTGGTATTCGTTTTGTATCACCTTCAGAAACATCAAAAGTACGTCATTGGGTAACAGCCTATTGCACAGGCAAGGGTTGTGATATTGGTTTTGGCGGTGACAAAATCATGAAAACAAATTGTGATGGCATCGACTTTCCCCAACCTTACACCCATACCGGAAAAGATAAGGTTGATATTGGCGTAGATGTCATTAACCATGATATTCCGGTACCGGATAATACTTATGATTATGTATACACCAGTCACCTGATAGAAGATTTTACCGATACAGGCGACGCCTTGCGCAAGTTTATCCGCATCCTTAAATCGGGCGGTCATCTAATCCTTGTATTTCCCGATCAGCCTAAATATGAAGTATACTGTCGTGAAATGGGTATTCCCATGAACCCCTATCATATTCATGCCAATATGGGTTATGACCTGATGTTGCAAAGAATGAATGAAGTGCCTGGCATCAGTTATGAAATATTATTCAGCAGCAACTGTGAAATTGATTACAATGTTGTGATTGTTTTAAAAGTAACCAAACTGAACCAGGCCTGATGTCTTTCCTGAAGAAAATATGGACCAACTGGAAGCTTTCCTATAACCACAGGCAAAAGGAAAAAAGTTTCACCAATGGACTCATGCATACCCCGCAGGTATTGACACCATTGGTTCCAATTACCGGCGATACCGTATGTTTTAAACATACAGGGCATGCAGGTGATGTCATCTATTCCATTCCTGCAATGAAAGCATTGGCAGCTGGAAGAAAAATTCACCTGTATTTTGAACTGCACCAACCCAACCGCGATTTCACCAAGCAGATGAAACATCCGAACGGTCATGTCATGCTGAATGAAAAAAGTGTTGCGATGTTTGCCCCTTTACTGGAGCAGCAGCCCGATATTCATCATTTTGGTGCCTGGAATGGAGAGCCTGTTCATTACGATCTTACCGCTTTTCGATCCTTTCCTTTCGATTACCGGATGTATAGTATTGCACGCTGGTATTTTCTTACATTTGCTGTTACAGCCGATCTGGGTAAGCCCTGGCTGCAGGTTGAACCTGATAAAAACTTCGCAGACACCATTGTACTGGCACGCAGCAGCCGTTATCATACACCGGGCATATCTTATTCCTTTTTATCCCGGTATCAAAAGCTGGTATTCGTAGGCGTACCCGATGAATATGAAGCGATGAAGCAGGAATTGCCCAAGCTTGTTTACCAGCCCGTCGACAATTTTGCCCAACTGGCAGCTGTTATTGCAGGATCGAAATTATTTATTGGTAACCAGTCTTTCCCCTTTTCACTTGCCGAAGCATTAAAAGTAACAAGGATACTGGAAGTATACCATCAATGTCCGAATGTAATACCTGAAGGACCCGGAGCTTACGATTTTTGCTACCAGCCACAATTTGAAAAGATTGTGTCAGATATCCTGAACAGGTAGTAATATTGCCAGACGACAAGGCCTTTTAAAGTATCTGTATGCGCAAACTGATAAGATCCCTGCTGAACGGTCTAGGGTATGATATTGTAAAAGTGAATGTTCACAGTCATAAAAAAGTGAACAGGATCAAAAAAGTTACCGTTGGCAACTATGTATTGGAAATGCCGGGTAATAACCCCCAGATCAGCACTTATAAATACGATCCGGGTGCCAATAGCCAGTTAGGACGTTTATCTGCCTGTGTGGCAGGAAAATATCCTTCACTATCAGTGCTCGATGTAGGCGCCAATGTGGGCGATACCATTGCGATTATTAAATCGGCCATTGAATTACCGGTGATTGGCATTGAAGGAGATGATTTTGCTTTTGAATTTCTCAAAAGGAATACCATGTCTTTAAAGAATGTAACCCTTATTAAAACTTTCCTTGGAGAAAAAATAGAAAGTAAAAAAGTGTCCATGGAAAAATCGGGATGGAACACCACCCTGATTCCCAATGATGATAACGGAGAAACCGTACATTTTAAAACACTGGATGAAGTACTGGCAGAAGAACACCTGCAAAACAGAACACTTAAATTATTAAAGATAGATTGTGAAGGCTTTGACACCATCATCATCCGCGGTTCAGCCAAACTGATCCGTGAAAAGAAACCGGTGATTTATTTTGAATACAACAGAACCAATATGGATGCTATTGGTGAAGATGGCCTCTCTACCCTGCTTACGCTGGAAGCAGTGGGTTACCGTAACATTATTTTCTTCGACAATAAAGGGCGTTATCTCATGAACGCACCCATTGATCAGGAAAATGTAATTGCCGATCTTCACCGTTATGCACAGGCAGAAAACAGTTGTATCGCCTATTACGATATCTGTCTTTTTCATGAAGACGACAGCGACCTTGCACAACAATTCATTGAATCGGAAAACAGCTTACAACCCTAATTAACACTGGCATGAGTAAACTGAAACAATTCCTGGTGAAGATCAAAGGGTATTTCAAAAAACGAACCCCTACACAACGCTTGCTGAACCGCATTCATACCCAGGAGATATTGGGTAATATTTTTCACCTGGGATTTTCGCATTGGGGTCCTTTTTTTACGGCCTATCAGCCCGATTCACATACCGCTTTCCAGGCACACCCTGAATTCAGGGAACTGCAAAAAAGATTCTCTGCGCACAACCGCAGAAACAATGGTGGCGATACGGCCCGTTTATGGAGTTTTATATTGAACTGTAAACAGGTGCTCACTGAAAATATACCCGGCGATTTTGCAGAACTGGGTGTTTGGAGAGGTAATACAGCTTCCGTTCTGGCCCATTATGCAAAACAATATAACAGACAGGTTTTTTTATTCGATACCTATGAGGGTTTCAGTAAAAAAGACCTGGAAGGCATTGATGCTGCTAAAGACACAGACTTTAATAATACATCCATTGAACTGGTAAAACAGGTAATCGGTCCGGCAGTTAGTCAATGTTCTTTTGTGAAAGGTTTTTTTCCGGATACCATTACCGATGAACATGCCGGCAGACAATATGCCATCATCAGTCTGGATTGTGACCTCTACGCTCCTACCAAAGCTGGACTTGAGTTCTTTTATGAAAGGATGCCCAAGGGTGGCTTGTTTCTTTTACACGATTATTCGAGCCTCCACTGGGATGGTTCTAAGAAAGCCATCGATGAGTTCTGTAAACTTACAGGCGAACATGTGATATTGATGCCCGATAAAAGTGGCAGTGCCTTTATGCGAAAAACAAGGGGCTGATTATTTACAAATTGATTTTACGGGGATGTCCTGGTTTAGTGTACAGGTGATACCTGGGTGGCTCATAATGATTGGCGGCTGTAAAGGGGCCTGTAAAATGTTGTCCCATGATATCTTCCCTTACAAAATAAGCATTCACACCTGCAAAACAGCAACCTACCAGTTTATAGCCCTTCTCCTCTCCTAGTTTACAAAACGATTCCAGACTGGCACCGGTATTACTCGAGCCATCCCACATGGCTGAAGCATCGTAGTCAACTACAAATTCACAGCCGGGGCGGTACACGGCATTGTATTCAACGATGACTACTCGTGGGCGATAACGTTGAATGGCTTTCCATACATAAAAATCATTCCGGTCAATATCAATCGACAACAGATCGGGCTCAGTAGGTACACCGGCTTTTTCGAAGAGGTATTCAATGTTTTCGGCAGTAATAAATGCCTGTATCGCTTTGAGATCGCCGCGTGCAATGGCTTTGGAGCAACTGGTATGGATAGCTGCTATATTTCTTTCACTTCCATCCATCCACAAGCCTTTCCAGCCCTTGTATAAAAGGTAGGTACTGTTGGTTTCACTGCCATTCTCTACACCAAACTCTACAAAATACTGATTGGTGGTGCCAATCCTTCTGAATATCTCTTCAATAATACCATCATCTCCCACCTGTGAGAATGCCTGGAACTCAAAGCGATTGAGTTTATCGGCCTGCTGGTATCGGGGATTGTTGTACAAATGGGTTTGCAGGTAATCTTCTACCTGCAACATGTTGATGCGGTTCAGTTTATTGTCTATCTGCTCAAGATTAAGTGTTCTGCGGAGTTGGGTATAAAAACGATTTTTCAGGTCACCCAAAAAGCCCATGGTGTAAAATTTAGGATGAGTAAAAATAAGGATAGTACAGCAAGGCATAAAATCTGCGAATCTGTGGCCCATGATTACCACAGATTTGCAGATTAGCATTGTCTTCATTCAAAATGTACATTTGTATGAATTAGTGGCATTCATGTTAAACCATATCAAAGGCATTCTATACGACTGTGTGTTATGGCTGGCCAAATCAGGTTCCAGACAGCAACAGCTTCAGCCAAAATTGCTGATTATTCGTATAGATGAAATTGGTGATTATGTCCTTTGGCGCAATTTTTTGAACGAAATAGTTGCATCGCCTAAATACAAAAAACATGAAATACATTTTTGTGGTAACCGCAGTTGGAAATCACTGTTCGATCAGTTTGATGCATTAACGGTACATAAAAGTTTCTGGATCGATAAAATCCGTTTCAAAAAAGAACTTCGTTACCGCTATCGTTTCCTGCGCATGATTTACCGGCAGGGTTATACTACTGTTATCAACCCCACATTTTCACGCGACAAACGTTATGACGACAGTATTGTGAGAGCTGCTAAAGCACCTGCGAACATAGGCATGATAGCCAATACAGAAAGTATTCAGCCCTATGAACTTGGCTATGATAAAAACTTATATACCCAGGTTTTCGATCATCCCCATAAACCCGTATTTGAGTTCTACCGAAACAGGATGTTTACTGAATTTATTACTGGTATTCAATCTTCAGTTGTTGATACCAGTGTACCCGCGGCTCTATTACCTGTGTACAAGGGGTTGCCCGATAAATATGTAGTTGTTTTTCCGGGGTCAAGAAGCAAAACAAGAATCTGGCCTACAGACTACTTTATTCAAGTGATGAATTACCTGTATGAACAGAAAGGATTTACGGCTGTAGTTTGTGGCGCACCAGGTGATAAAATATATACAGATGCTTTTTGTGATGTCTATACCCATCCCCTGCTTGATCTTACGGGTAAAACTTCTCTGCCTGAAATGCTTTGTGTACTGAAAGGCGCATCTATGCTGCTATCTGTAGATACCGGATCTGTTCACCTTGCAGTAGCGGCGGGGTTTCCTGTTACTGCCATTTTCAACGGTTCGCAATACAAACGTTTTGCACCATATCCGAAAGAACTGGCAGCCCGTTTTATAGCTGTGTATCCAAAGCAGATTCAGGAAGAGCTGAAAGACGAAGAAACTGTAAAAAGCAAATATGAGTTTGTAGTAGATATACCTTATGAATCAGTCACACCAGAGCAGGTGATTGAAATGATTGAGCATAAGTTGTAGATTTTGGGGCTGTGAGCTTTGAGCTGCGAGCTGTGAGCTATTGGTTATTGCAAAAATATTTTTATTTATTACAGAGACACTCACGGCTCACAGCTCATAGCTTTTCTATTATCAGCCATTAAAAACTCCCAGGCTATCACCAGTTTTCCAGTCCCAGTTTTTTCTTCACCCGAAACAACCACTGACCAACACCGGTTTGCAATACATAATGCAGCAACTTCAACCGTAATTGCCACAGTTCGAGTTTCCATGAACGACCAAAATAAGATTCGTATACTTTTTTACTCTCAGCAAGCGATCGAAGGTATTGTGTAGAGCTGATACCGGTATCATCGAAAATGGTTATGGTGGCGGGTAGATACTGATATTGTTCATTGATCAAACGACACATCATATCATAATCCATCGCAATTTTGTATTCAGCTTTAAAAACGCCCACTCTTTCATACACTTCTTTTTTCACAAACCAGGTGGGATGCAGAACACTTCGCATACCCCTATACAGTTTTGAACGTTCAAAAGGTTTCCCCACCACTACTCTCTCTCCCCCCCTTATTAATTCAATATTTCCGCTGATCCATTGTACCTGTTGATGCAATCGGAAGAATGCCGCTACTGTGGCCAACACTTCCTTACCTGCATAGATATCTCCTGAGTTCAGTAAATGTGTAACCGGGCTACTTGCTTTTTGTATGCCTTTATTAAATGCATCTGCAATACCCTTATCTCTTTCATTGATCCATTTACGGTAAGCAGGTTGAGGTGTTTTCTCCAGCCAGTCTGCAATATCGGTATTCGTAGATCCATTGATGATCCAATGTTCCTGTGGATGAACAGTCTGTACATCCACAGATGCACAGGTTTTTTGTACATCTGCCAGGTTATTAAAACAAATCGTGATCACCGAAATACCATTCATAACCGTATTATAGTTGGGTTAATTTGTGAAGAAACAGTTCCAGTCCTTTTTGTTTTGCTTCATCGAATGTATAACTGATATGCTGTGTATAATATTTTATGAGGTCAAAATCTGCAAAATCAAGCCCTTCCACTACTTCTGCTATGTGATGAATACCATAGGCATTGGCCCGGTTAAAAGCGTCTTCAAAATCAGCATCAACGGGTTTATTGGCCACCCAGACAGCAAATACAAAGGGTAAACCGGTATGTTTTTGCCAGGCTTCACTCAGGTCATAATAATAAGCCGATTTTTTATGCTGCGACAATGCCCTGTCTCCAATTACCACTGCTGCAGTGGTTCCTTTGATGAGGTGTCTGTAATCTTCTTTTGCCTGTACCAGTTCAACTTCTTTTTTCCAGTATTCTTTTAATAAAATCCTGGCCAGGTTAACCGATGTCCGGCTTTGGTAATCGAGTATGAGTTTTTCTACCTGTTCTAAGGGCACTTCGCTGAAAATACCTACCGATTCAACCCTACCCACGGCACCAATACAATAGTTGGTAATAATATGGGCCTCTTTTAATCTTGGAATGATGGCCACAGGTACCAGACCAATATCAATTTCATCATTTAACAGCATAGCAGCAATATTGGCCGGGAAATCGGCTATCAGGTCTACTTTCTGCATGAGCCCGGAACGCAGCACGCCATGCATTAAGGGGCGGGTATTCAAATAACTAACGGCTCCAATCCTTAATCTCTTGTCCAATTCAGTTAAATTTGCCAGCAAAGAAAACCAATAATCAATAAATAACCTCAAAATCGCAGATGGAACTCACCCCACTCACCGCTGTTACACCTATTGATGGCCGTTACCGTAAACAGGTTCAGCATTTAGACGATTATTTTTCCGAATATGCGCTCATCAAGTACAGGGTACTGGTTGAAATAGAATATTTCTTTTTCCTGGCCGATAAACGCTTTTTTAAACTGCCCCCCAAAGCACGCTTACAGTTGAAAAAAGTGCTGGATGGATTCAGTATCGACGATGCCCAGCAAATTAAACAGATTGAGTCGGTAACCAACCACGATGTAAAAGCAGTAGAATATTTCCTGAAAGAACAATTGGATAAAGCCGGTATCAGTCACCTGAAAGAATGGATCCATTTCGGACTCACTTCACAGGATATCAATAATACTTCCATCCCACTGAGCTGGAAACACTGTATGGAACATGAATACCTGCCGGCAGTCATTAACCTGCAAAATCATCTATACCAGTTAGCCGTTCAGTGGAAAGATATACCCATGTTGGCCAGAACACATGGTCAGCCCGCTTCTCCTACCCGTCTTGGTAAGGAACTAATGGTTTTTGTGGAAAGATTACATCAGCAGGTAGAAATGTTTGCCAGTATTCCCTACGCTGCCAAATTCGGTGGAGCCACCGGCAATTTTAATGCCCACCATATCGCTTTCCCTAAAAAGAACTGGGTAGTATTGGGCAATGATTTTGTGGAAAACACATTAGGTCTTCAAAGGATGCAGTTCACTACCCAGATTGAACATTATGATAGTCTTGCAGCCCATTTCGATGCGCTGAAACGTATCAACAATATACTGATTGATCTTTGCCGCGATATATGGACCTATATCAGTATGGATTACTTCAAACAGCAAACCAAAAAAGGAGAAGTGGGTTCCTCGGCTATGCCACACAAGGTAAACCCGATTGATTTTGAAAATGCTGAAGGCAATCTCGGTATGGCCAATGCTATACTGGAACATCTTTCAGCCAAATTACCCATCAGTCGTTTACAGCGCGATCTCACCGATTCTACGGTGTTAAGGAATATTGGCTCACCAGTGGCCCATATTGCCATTGCATTCAAATCAATTGAAAAAGGATTGGGTAAACTGGTACTCAATGAATCGAAACTCAAAGAAGACCTCGAAAATAACTGGGCTGTGGTAGCGGAAGCCATTCAAACCATCCTGAGAAGGGAAAATTATCCCAATCCATATGAGGCCCTTAAAGATTTGACCCGAGGTAATCATAAAATCGATAAGAAAACCATGCACCAGTTTATACAATCCCTGAAAGTAAGTGCAGCGGTAAAAAAAGAATTAAAAGCCATTACGCCCTCGAACTATACTGGTGTAAATCCTGACTTTTAATCTCCTTGTTTCTTCTGTGTATCTCTGTGTCTTCAGTGGCAAATTTCTTTCGGACTTTCGGTCTTTCGGACTTTTGGACAAATTGCCACTGAAGACACAGAGGAACACAGAAAGATTTTCTGCTGGTGGTGATTTGCATTTTTTTATTTAATTTTTGACTATGCATATCGGAAATCACTATAAACTCAGCGAATTTCTTTTTTGGACGAGACGAGATATTTATCGTCTGCTGATATTTGCCAGCATTCCCACCGCTTTGTACCAATGTTTAGACTGGACCTGGCTTGCCATTCCCTGGGTACCCATTGCTATGATTGGTACCGCTGCAGCATTTATCATTGGTTTTAAAAATACCCAGACTTATAACCGTTTATGGGAAGCGAGGCAGATATGGGGTGGTATTGTAAACAGCAGCCGATCCTGGGGCATACTGGTAAAAGATTTTGTAGGAAATGGAGAAGAACACAAAGCCCTGCACCATGCGCTTATTTATCGACATATAGCCTGGCTCACGGCTTTACGTTACCAGCTCAGGGAAACAAGACCCTGGGAGAATATCAATAAAATATATAACCTCGAGTATCGGAAATTTTATGCTATTCCCGAACACCAGACACCTTTTGAAGAGGCGTTGAAACCTTATGTAAGTGAAGCCGATTTTCAATATGTATGGGGAAAGAAAAACAGGGCTACACAATTGATCAGCCTGCAGTCAGCAGAATTAAGAAAACTAAAAGATGCGGGATTAATTGATCCACTCAATTATGTTGAACTCGAAAACCTGTTAGTACAATTATATGACCTGCAGGGTCGCTGTGAACGGATCAAAAATTTTCCATATCCACGGCAATTCGCGAGTATTAACCTCTATTTTATCCGCCTTTTCACTTTTGTGGTTCCGTTTGGTTTACTCCAGGAATTCAATAAGCTTGGAGACCATATGATCTGGCTGAATATTCCGTTTAGTGTAATCGTTAACTGGGTTTTTAATACCATGGAGAAAATAGGTGAAGCCACTGAAAACCCTTTTGAAGGTAATGCCAACGATGTACCCATTACCACCCTTAGCAGGACCATCGAGATCGATCTGCGGGAAATGCTGGATGAAACAGATTTACCCCAACCCATCTCAGCAGTTAATAGTATACAGATGTAAAGCAGAAAGCAGATAGCTGATCGCAGATGGCAGATGTCTGATTTCGGATGTCGGATTTGTTTTGGGTTTCGGCTACTTATAAAAATGAAGCGGCGTTACATTCACTGCAACGCCGCTTCACATATCAACTAAAATAAAATCAGACATCCGACATCAGCTATCAGATATCTGCTTTCTGCTTTATTCCTTCACCCCCGTAGTCACTTTCGGTGCTTCTTTGGTCCAGGAGCTGATATCTAATTTTTTCTGACTTGGATAAATTTCATCCAGGGTACTGCCATCATACATTCTTCCGTTTTTGATGACATAACGGATGCTGTTGGTATTGCGGATATTCTGTAATGGATTATTATCCATAATCACAATATCGGCCAGTTTACCCGCTTCAAGACTTCCTAATTCTTTATCAAGTCCTAATGCAGTTGCACCCAGGATAGTAGCTGTTTTCAGTGCATTGAGTGGCTTCATACCACCACTGGCCACACTCCAGAGTTCCCAATGATAACCCAGTCCCTGCAGCTGTCCATGACTACCAACACCTGCCAGTCCACCCTGCTCCACAATACTATTGGTTCCTTTGGCATGTTTACTGAACACATGGTCTTCCGGTGTAAACCATCCACCATTACCACCTGTTCTTCTGCGTGCCTTATTACTTAACTCTTCATAAGGTGTAAAGCGATTGAGTTTCGGATCGTGAACGGGACTCTCTGTTGTATAATAAAAGTTCTCTGCCCAGGGGCCACCATATGCTACCAGTAAAGTGGGTGTATGTGCCATTTTACTTTCTGCAATGGTTTTGGTAACATCTTTATACAAGGGGTGCACAGGGATTGCATGCTCGACACCTGGATATCCATCAAGTATATGTGTCATATTCAATTTGTAATCCAGCCCGCCCTCCGTTGTTGGCATTAATTTTTGTTCTTTGGCAGCCATAATAACCCATTGACGCTGCTGGCGCACACCCGTAAGGTACATTTTGATGTACTTTGTTTTATAATACTTGCTGTACTGCTCCAATACTTTTTTGGTCTGGTCCAGATCACGCAGGTTATACATCCAGTAGCCAACACCTGGTCCGGTACTGTATACACGTGGACCGGGTATGGTACCGGCTTCTACCATATCACTATAGGTCAATACATCGGTTGTAGCTGTTTGTGGGTCACGTGTGGTGGTTACGCCATAAGCGAGGTTCGCAGCATAAATCCATACTGTGTTTTTATGCAATCCCCAGAATGGCCACATATGTGAGTGTGTATCAATAAAGCCTGGTGTAATTGTTTTACCGGAACAGTCTACTACTTTGGCACCTGCAGGTGCAGCAATTCCTTTTCCAACCTGTTTAATACGGTTATTGACAATAAGGATATCTCCTTTTTCAATCACTTCATCCCCTTTCATGGTAATGATGCGTGCATTTTTTAACAGGATAGTGCCATTGGGCATATCTTTTTCGAAATACACTTTTACCTGTGTTTCAAAAGGATTGTATTTTTCTTTTTTCTTTAACTCAGCTTTATCCAGACTATCCTGTTTTGCTTTTGCGGGATCTGCTTTTAATGCAGCAGCCAGATCAGCCGACTTCTTTTTAGCCAGTGAGTCTGCCAGTTTTTTAGCTTCAGGGCCAGCAGCTGTTAATGCTTTGATACTGTCTGCCGCACGTTTGGTTTCTATACGTTTGGCTTCTTTAACAGAGTCTTCTACTGCTTTAGCTCTTTCGGTATCGTACACCCAGTGACCATTACCGAGGCTCCAGTGTACTTTTTTTCCATTCTCTTCCCATGCCGGAAATTCACCTCCAATTTCAGTTAGCTGGCGTGATGGGAAAATACTGGCTGATGGTTCTGCAACAGAAATATTGGGTGTCTTACCTGTTTCAGGAATGGTAACCACATAGATATTATTGTTTACCTGTGCGAGTGCCTGGTTACCCAGAGGCGCCATTAAAATGATGCCGGCAGATGAAGGCAGGTTCTGTGACTCACGGCTACTATAAGATTCTGGCAGCATACAATTATTCAATGGATTGGCGACAGACATATACCTTCCCATTACATATTCTTTACCTGTTGTAATGGGTGTTTCATGATTATCGGCATGTCCGTCCAGTACCGATCCAAATGTGGTAATACCTGTTATGCGTACATGCACTTTCGGATCTGTTCCATCCCAGCGAATAGAAATCAAGGCACCACCACCTGTATTCAGGAATATCCTGTCTGATTCTTTGGTGAAATGCAGGTTACCACGGTTACGTGCTTTGTCGATTATTGTAATCGGCCCTCCATTCTCATTCATCCAAACGATTTCTGCTTCTTCCCCACTAAAGAATGGATCTTCGGCATCTTTAAACAGTCGTTTAGGCCCACGGAAAAAAGCAATACGCTGATTATAACTCCAGGCCGGTTGCATATAAAATGCAGCTTCACTGGTTAACTTAGTAACCTGTGAAGTAGCTACTGCTACTTTATAAACATGACCTCCTTCTTTTTCATCCCATGTTACAAAGGCAATCTGTTTACCATCCGGACTCCATGCAGGCATGGCTTCTGTAAAATTATGATTGCTTAAACGTCGGGGTGTACCATTCGGATAATCCATCACATACAATCGGTTCAACACGGTAAATGCCAATTGTTTTCCATCCGGACTTGGTACGGCATCTCTTATTTGTGATGCGAGTGCATGACTGGTGTCTTTTATCTCGTAATTGAAATACAGACGTGGCCCAAGTTCGAGCTTGACATCTGCATCAAAAGGAATTTCTGTAGCAGCTTCTCCACTTACAGGTATCTTCCATATTTTACCGCCATAACTGGCAATCAGGTTTTTACTGTCGGGCGTAAAAGCCATACCCGGTAATACCCCTTGTGGTGCAATACTTTCCTGTTCATCTCTTTGTACAGGATATGCAAGCCATCTTTCATCACCAGTTTTCAGGTTACGTAAAACGAGACCCGTTTTATCTTCATAACGTGATCCATATACCATCCACTGGCCATCTTTACTGAGTGTGGGTGTAAATGCTGAACCATAACGTGAGGTGATGGTACTGGTTAATCCTTTATCACGATCATACACCCCAATCTGGTATTGTGGTAATAATGCGTTGTAGTTCCATGAACCATTACGCTGACTATAATACACCGACTTACCATCGTGACTTATGAAAGGATCAATAGTTTTAAGGCTTCCGGGTGCATCATTGAGTTGAATACCTCCACCGCCATCTGCATGAAACATCCATAAACGGGGCAGTCTTCTCCCCCTGCTGGCAATTACATATTTACCATCTGGTGTCCATACGGCATTTACATAATCATCCACCCTTGTTTTGGTTAATTGAGTCGTATCCTGCTTTAACCGATCAATGACCCATAAGTTATCACCGCCACTTCTATCACTGGTAAACAATAATTTATTGCCATCCGGGCTAAAGCGTGGATGTGTTTCATAAGCAAAACCTTTTGTAACGGGTGTTGCCTTACCACCAGTAATTGGCATGGTGTAAATATCGCCCATCAGGTCAAAAGCAATGGTATTTCCATCCGGACTTACATCGACACTGATCCAGGTGCCTTCCTTGGTATTAAAACTGATTTCCCTTTCAGGTTTCAGGGGAAGGTCTTTGAAAGTTGTGTAAACAGGTGTGTCTTTTTTAACAGAGTCTGCCAGGATTGGCGTGTTAAATAACCATGACCGGTTATTTTCGTCGGTTATAACCACCGTGGTTATAAGGGCTGAAGCAGCAACTGCCAGCCCTGAGAAGAAAAATTTTCGCATTCGTACAGATTTTGGTCTGTAAAAGATACAACCGATCTTTATTTCAATCATTTTTTACTGTAAAAATTACATGAGAGGTTTTATTAGTACGACATTCATTTAGGAATAATCTGATTTACAGTAATTTGCGGGCAATTCAACAGGCATGAAGAAAAAATTGAAATGGCGTCTGGCACAGGAACTGGAATATAAATGGTGGAAACAATACCTGCATAAAAAAGAACCAGCTCAGTATCTCGAACAGAAAAAAAATTACTGGCTAAAGGTTTTAGCTTCGCTTCAGGAGTCCATTTTAGAAGAAAAAGGGCAATCGATTCTTGATGCCGGTTGTGGTCCTGCCGGTATTTTTATGGTATTAGAAAACCACCGGGTTGTAGCCCTTGACCCACTGCTGGAGCGATATAAAACCCTTCCTCATTTTGATACAACCCACTATCCATGGACAAGATTTGTACCATCTCCGCTTGAATTACTTACAGATAAGAATCAGTATGATGTTATCTTCTGTATGAATGCGATCAACCATGTAAATGAAATTGAACAATGTTGTAGCCGATTAGCGGATGCTTTGCAACCGGGCGGACATCTTGTTTTATCTACCGATGCACACAGGTTTTCATTATTGAAGAAAATATTTCAATGGCTTCCCGGCGATATGTTACATCCGGTTCAGCTGGATATAAACGAATACGAAAAACACCTGACTGATGTTAACCTGACCATAAAAAAAAGAATCCTATTTAAAAAAGCAGGAATATTTAATTACTACATACTGATTACGCAAAAAAAATGAGTACGGCAATAACCAAACAGTGTAACATTACTATCCGGTAACCGTTTTATAACGATACTTATGAAAACGATTATCTGCTTCCTGCTCATATTAATCGGCTGGCAGCCTTTAACTGCACAAACAAGCCGCACTCATATTGGTGAAATAATTGATACCACGCAACTTCGATTAGCTGATCTTACCCATAAGATTACCCAGCATGAAAATAGTTCTTATGGTAAGGCCAAGGCTTTATTAAACTGGCTATCCAACAGGCTTGAATGGAAGGCCACCGACTACCAGACCAGAACGGTAAACCAGATACTGGCAAGGGGTGGTGGTAATTGCTTTGAACTGGCTAAAGTGTATATGGCCATGATTAAATCGATTCAGCTACCTTATAGGCCCATAGCTGAAATCAACCTGCATATTACCAGCGATCAAAGACAAAAAACTGCAGCAACCAAAGTTTTGGAATCGGGTAACCGGATGTCTGTATTTGGCCGTCAACACAACGACCATCGCTGGCTGGAAGTATATGATGAAAAGACAAATAAATGGGAACCTGTTGATCCTTCCATGAATGTAATAGGAACAGAACAATGGCTTAAAGCCAGAGCCTGGTTTGGAAAACGTGTAACCATTGATACTTCTATTACCAATGATATGATTGTTCCTTTTGCCATTTTTGTTGTGGGTGAAAAATTTCAGCTGATTGAAGACAGAACCGCACATTATGTTTCAACGGGTCTAAATCAGTTGTACCATGGAAAACTTTCCCAACTGGGCAGTTGGAAGAGCTGGAATGACCAGTTATCTGTTTTATCGCCATTTGCCAAAGCGGCATTTGAAGGAAAAGAGAACCTGCATCTTCATGCAGATAAAATTTCTGCCCTCATCAATACTTATGAGACTTTAAAAAAAGAATTTACCAATCAGCAGTGATTTTTGATTTTTTGATCTTTGATTTTTCGATTCAGACGTCTGCTTCAATTCAAAAAATCAAAGATCAAAAAATCAAAACTTAAGAATCACCATTTAATGACAGCGTATCCTTTTAACTGGTAAGTAGTAATAGTAGTTAAAGCTGAAGTGGCCACACCCACACCAGGTGCCAATGTAGAAGGATCTATTCCTCTTTTCTTGAGTGTCTGTCCGCAAACCACAATCTTTACACCTGCATCCAGCAGTGCTTTGATCATAGGTAAATTGGGATTGTCTACCTTATACCTTGCCCTATACGCTTCATTATTCAAAATGGTATAACCTGCGGCATTGTGTACCGCCATTACCATTTTAATTTTTTCTTTAGGTACGCCACCTACACCATGCAGGTTTAACAAAGTACAGGCCGCTTCAATACCCAAATTGATCGTATCTGGTTTGCTGCTGGCCATTACCAGGTCGACCAACAGTTTATAATTTAATTTGGGATCGGGTTTTTCTACTGCATCGGGTATTTCATATACAGGGCCAAAATCTTTAATGATAGGATTTACTTTATTATCCTGTGCATAAGATGCACTCAAGAGCATAGTACCCAGGAGCAGGCAGACAATTTTTTTCATGGTATGTATTTAAGGGGTACAAGATAAATGAAGTTCCCTATTCACGGCTACCATTTATCAACTCACCCCGGCCCTCTTTGCTTCGCAGAGAAGGGGTTAATGTGGGATATTGGTCTGCGACCAATACCCCACATTAATTGCAACCCAGGTTAATATTCATCTGCTTTATTTCCCGAATTTCTTTTTCAATGCATTCAATGCGTCATTCACATTCATGGCAGAAAGGTCTTCTTCTTTTTTTGCTGAAGCCGAACCATTAGGTCTTGCTGTCTTGTTACCTTGTATCCTTGCAGCGGGAGCGTCTTCTGTTTGTTTGATGGATAATGCAATACGTTTACGTACCACATCTACTTCCAGCACTTTCACATTTACTTTCTGCCCCAGCTTTAGTACTTCACCCGGATCACTGATATAACGATGGGCTATCTCACTTACATGAACCAGTCCATCCTGTTTTACGCCAATATCAATAAAAGCACCAAATCGGGTCAGATTGGTTACCATACCGGGTACTACCATTCCCACATTTACTTCTTCTATTTTATAGATCTGTGCAAATTCAAACTGTTCCAGTTCATTGCGGGGGTCGAGCCCCGGTTTTTTTAATTCATGGAGGATATCACGAAGAGTGAGTTCTCCAAATTGTTCGGTAACATATTGCCTGGGATCAATCTTTGCTACCAATGTTTCGTTACCAATCAACTCTTTTACACCTACATGTAATGCCGCAGCCATTTTCTCTACCACCGAATAAGCTTCAGGGTGAACGGCACTGGCATCCAGCGGATTACTTCCATCTTTGATCCGGAGAAACCCTGCACACTGCTCAAATGCTTTGGCTCCCAGACGTGGTACTTTCAACAACTGCCCCCTGTCTTTAAAACCACCCAGTTCTGTTCTGTAACGAACGATATTATCGGCCATACTTCCTCCAATACCACTTACATAGGCCAGCAAATGTTTACTTGCTGTATTCAGGTTTACACCCACCGTATTTACACAACTAACCACCGTCTGATCAAGTCGTTCTTTTAAACGAAACTGGTTTACATCATGCTGGTACTGCCCTACACCAATACTTTTCGGATCAATCTTCACCAGTTCAGCCAATGGATCCATGAGCCTCCGGCCTATACTCACCGAACCACGAACGGTAACATCATGATCAGGAAATTCTTCTCTCGCTGTTTCCGATGCAGAATACACAGAAGCGCCGTCTTCATTGACTAAAAATACCGGGAGTCCGAGACTAAGTTTTTTAATGAACTGCTCCGTTTCCCTTCCTGCCGTACCATCGCCAATAGCTATCGCTTCTACCTTGAATTGCTCCACTAATTTCTTGATCTTATGCTCACTCTCATACATTCTGTTTTGCTCATGTATGTAAATGAGGTCCGTTGTCTGCAGGTCGCCCTTATTATCGAGGCAAACCACTTTACAACCCGTACGATATCCCGGATCAATGGCTAAAATATTTTTGCTGCCCAATGGCGCACTCAACAGTAATTGCCTGAGATTCTCCGCAAATACCGTAATCGCTTCTTCATCTCCTTTCTGCTTCAATGCCGTTCTGAATTCCGATTCTAAACTGGGTTGCATCAATCGCCTGTATGCATCACGAATGGCTTTTTTGAGGTGTTCAGACCATGGACTCATTCCTTTTACATATTGCTGCTCCAGCAGATACAGGGCATCTTCTTCCTGCGGTGCAATGCTCATGCGCAATACACCTTCCAGGAAACCACGCAGAATGGCCAGTATACGGTGTGAAGGAATTTTATGGATGGGTTCAGAAAAATCGAAATAGTCTTTGTACTTAATGCCTTCCGTTTCTTTATCGGTAAGTACTTTACTCTGCATGGTAGCAGTATCTTCAAAGAGCTTCCGCATTTTGGCACGTACTTCGGCATTTTCATTTACCATTTCTGCAATGATGTCTCTTGCACCCTGTAATGCATCCTCTGCAGTGCTTACTTTTTCATTGATGTATTTTGTTGCTTCTTCCATCACATCAGCCTGCTGTTGTGCCAACATGGTTGCTGCCAATGGTTCCAATCCATTTTCCCTTGCAGTTTGTGCTTTTGTTTTACGCTTGGGTTTATAAGGCAGGTAAATGTCTTCCAGTGCAGCCAATGTGGTAGCAGCATCTATCTTTTTCTGCAACTCATCCGTCATCTTACCCTGTTCTGTAATGGCTTTCTCTATAAAGGTTTTTCTTTCCGTAAATTCTTTCAGGAATTTAGATTCGTCCTGTATCTGCTGAATCTGAACCTCATCCAGCCCTCCTGTTTTATCTTTTCTGTATCGCGCAATAAAGGGAATGGTTGCGCCTTCTTCAAATAAATTCAATACTGCCTCTACCTGTACCATTCTCAGGTTCAGTTTGGCAGCAACCAATGCTGCAAAATTTGTCATGAACAATTACCGTTTTACTTTTTAAAAGGGAGCGAATGTAGGGTGAAAACGGGGTTTAAAATAAAGATGTGGATAAGCAGTTGGGGAGTCAGGAAGACGGAAGTCCGAAAGAAGAATCCAATGAAACTAAACTGTCCTCAGACTTTCCGTCTTTCGGACTTCCGGTCTTTCGGACTTTCTGCTTTCGGTCTTCAATACTGTGCTAAGCAATCCTAATAACTTTTGCCGGATACCGTTCTGTAAAACTCCTTATCATGGAGCGGATGGCTTCATTTTCAGGGTAAGTGGTCAGGTGTTCTTTTAATACGTCCAATGCTTCAATCTGAATATCCTGGTCAGGGGTACCCATACCATAAAATACCCCGTTTTCTACCAATACACAGGCTGTTTTATCACGAATGATGAATGTTTCTTTCTGGTCTAATGTCCATTGAATAGCTTCCTGTACCTTTTGATTATATGGCTCAACTTCTGGCCATTCTTTTTGTTCGGTCAAATCCAGGAAACAAAGCGCAGCATTTAACTCAAAGGTCTTCACCATTTTCCACAACATCCGATGTGCATCGGCCAGTAAGGCAAAAGACAATAATGGCTGCAGGTGTTTTCTTTTTTTATCGATGGCCAATCGCAGGTAACCACGGCTGTCTTCGAACATAAAAATACCCCAAACCTGTTCAAATCTTTTCTGGCTTTTATTATGTGCCGGCCAGAGTCTTTTGATTTCTACACTTTCAAAAAGAGAGGCAATGAATTCGGTCGGACATTCCACGTGTGAAATACGATGGACAGTTCTTAAAAGTTCCTGTCTTTTTTTACTGGTATCCAGACCCGTAAAATGACTCAACACCCTTTTTTTGAGGTTTTTGGCTTTACCTACATAGATTACTTTGTCTTTCTGGTCATGGAAATAATATACCCCGGGTAATTGTGGCAGGTTCTTTACCTGTTGTTCTGGTAAATGAGCCGGAAGGGTTTGACCATGGTTATCTCTTTTCAGCAATTCTTTAATCAGCCTCATGCCATTATTCTGCAGCACAAGGTCAAGTATCTGGGCAGTGGCAATGGCATCGCCACCTGCACGATGCCGGTTGGTAATCTGAATATCCAGTTCACGGCACAAGTGTCCAAGACCATATTTCCTGAAACCCGGAAATACTTTCCTAGCCAACCGGATGGTACACAATTTTGACACATTCAGTTGAAAACCTGCCTGTTGCAAATGATACTTCACAAAAGAGAAGTCGAAATTCACATTGTGAGCCACAAAAATCCGGTCCTTCAGCAGGTTAAAAATATGTGGTGCCACTTCCTCAAAAGAGGGTGCTACAGCCACCATTTTATCTGAAATACCAGTCATATTGGCGATATAGGGAGGAATGGGCTGATGGGGGTTGATCAGGGTTTCATAACGCCCCTCCACTTCGGTTCCATTATGCAGTACAATGGCAATCTCCGTCATTCCATGTTGCTCTGGAAAGCCGCCCGTAGTTTCAATATCAACGATCGCAAACTGCATAAATCAGGCTTGTAAATTCGGGAATAATCACATATCTTACAAACAAAGAATTATAATCCTCCCCGTAAGCCCCGGAAATGCCTGTCAGCCTGGTAGTCTCTTTAGAAGTTATCATATCCTCTGAAAGACCGTAAAAACCTTTTTACGTACCAAATCTGCTTGCCATGTCTAACACAAAATCTCATTTTCACCTGAGTGAAAATGCCCGTAATGCCACCATCGTGGCGCTTATCCTGATTGTAGTAGTGGTCATTTCCTATTTGGAATGGAGGGGTCGGGCTTAAAGAATACCTGCCCGTATCTCCCCCCTTACAACACTTTGTTTCACTGTCTGCAACTGCGTTGTGTCATTCACATCGGAGTTGTGGACAGTTATTTATTTGTTACCTTCTCTTTTCTCCCATCCATTTTGTTGCTACTGGCAACAAAAAAAGCAGCAAAGACTGTAATAATTTGTACCGGTCCCTGACTGATAAAAAAAGTTTCACCAAAACTGTAACCTAAAGTCTTAATAAACGTTAGGTATAATTAACAATGATTAACCTGTTATTGTCAAATACAGGATTAGCTTTGTAAAAGAAAACAACTGACATGAAGAATATTATACTGATCTGCCTGCTGATCGCTTTTACCGGATGTAGCGGTAACCAGATCCGTATGCTCTGCAAGAATACGGGTAAAAAGATCGCCAGTTGCTGCACGTCTATGAGCATTCAGAAAAAAGAAGCTTTGGCAGCCGGTATCACCTCCGATACAGAAGAAGAAAAACAAACCCGCTATCAGGCTCCGGCCGCCATTTCTTTGCTGGAATGGAACGAAGCGGTTCATGTTTGGTAATAAATACATTCCTACCCATCTACCAGAAACCACGCAAGCGTGGTTTTTTTATGTGAATACCCATCTGCCCCCGGTTTTTCGTAAGTTTGCCACCCGTAAAAACAGGATCAGGAATGGAATTGAGCAAGAACTACTTACCAGGAGATATTGAAGCCAAATGGTACCAGCATTGGTTAGATAAAGGTTATTTCAACAGCACCCCGGATCACCGCGAATCTTTTACGGTGGTAATACCTCCACCTAATGTAACAGGGGTTTTACATATGGGGCATTGTTTGAACAATACCATCCAGGATATTCTTGTCCGTCGGGCTCGTATGCAAGGCAAAAATGCCTGCTGGGTACCAGGTACCGATCATGCATCCATTGCAACCGAAGCTAAAGTAGTGGCTATGTTGCGTGAAAGAGGCATTGCCAAGTCATCGATTGGCAGAGAAGAGTTTTTACAATATGCCTGGGAATGGAAAGAGAAATATGGTGGTATCATTTTACAGCAGTTAAAGAAAATGGGTTGCAGTCTCGACTGGAACCGTACATCCTTTACCATGGATGATGCCTATTACCAATCGGTGATCAATGTATTTGTTGACCTGCATAAAAAGGGGCTGATCTATCGAGGTAAACGCATGATCAACTGGGATGTAAAAGCCAAAACAGCTTTGAGCGATGAAGAAGTAATCTACAAGGAAGTACAGAGCAAACTATACTATATACGTTACCAGATTGCCGACAGTGATGAATATATTACCATCGCCACCGTACGTCCTGAAACCATTTTAGGCGATACTGCTATTTGTGTAAACCCTGATGATGAACGTTATAAACACCTGCATGGGAAATTTGCTATTGTTCCGTTGATTGGTCGTCGCATACCTATCATTGCAGATGAATATGTAACCACCGATTTTGGTACCGGCGCACTCAAAGTAACACCGGCCCATGATATGAACGATTACCAGTTGGGGCAGAAATATAACCTTGAAGTAATCGATACCATGAATGATGATGGCACCATGAGTGAGGCTGCCCAGTTATACATAGGTGAAGATCGCTTTGAAGTACGTAAAAAAATAGTGCCTGAACTGGAAGCGAAAGCACATATTGTAAAGATTGAAGACTATACCAACCAGGTTGGTTTTAGTGAAAGAACAGATGCTGTTGTTGAACCCAGACTGAGTTTGCAATGGTGGGTGAGTATGAAAGAACTGGCCGCACCAGCATTAAAAGCGGTGATGGAAGAAGAGATACAGTTTCATCCTGCCAAGTTCAAAAACCTTTACCGTCACTGGATGGAGAATATCAAAGACTGGTGCATCAGCCGCCAGCTCTGGTGGGGCCATCGTATTCCGGCATGGTATACACCCGATGGCCGATATGCCGTAGCAAACAGTAAAGAAGAGGCATTTGCTCAACTGAACTCCATTGACCAATCACCATTCACTATAGACGACCTCCGTCAGGATGATGATTGCCTTGACACCTGGTTCTCCAGTTGGCTCTGGCCTTTTGAAGTATTCAAGGGACTATCTGATCCCGGTAATGCTGAAGTAAAATATTATTATCCAACCAATACGCTCGTAACTGCCCCTGAAATCATTTTCTTCTGGGTAGCACGTATGATTATGGCTGGAGAAGCATACATGAAAGAAATACCTTTCAAACATGTATACTTTACGGGTATTGTAAGGGATAAACAAGGGAGAAAAATGAGTAAAAGCCTTGGCAATTCTCCCGACCTGCTGGCATTGATTGATCAGTATGGTGCCGATGCAGTGCGTTTTGGTATCATGATCTCCTCTCCCGCCGGTAACGATATTTTATTTGATGAATCAGCACTGGAACAGGGAAGAAACTTCAACAATAAACTCTGGAATGCCCTCAAGCTCATTAAAAGCTGGGAGTCGCGCATAGGAAATTCTGCGCCAACTGCTCAAAATGCACAGCCCAGTTCTTTCGCTACTGAATGGTTCGAATCGCGTCTTAACCAGGCTAAACAGGAAGTAGATATGTTGATGCAGCAATTCAGGCTCAGCGAGGCATTGAAAACCTTGTATTCACTGATATGGGATGATTTCTGCAGCTGGTACCTCGAGTGGGCCAAGCCGGGTTTTGAACAACCGGTTGATCCGGTTATCTACGCAAAAACCATTGGGTATTTTGAAGAGATGATGCAGTTACTGCACCCCTTCATGCCATTTATCAGCGAAGAAATTTACCAGTTATTGAGAAAACAGGAAGAAGACCTTTGCATCAAACAACAAACGGCTATTGGCAAAACCAATCATACTATTTTAGCTGCAGGTGAATTACTGAAACAGGTGATCTCTGCACTACGGGATGCAAGAAACAAAAACCAGATCAAACCAAAGGATCCGGTTAAACTTCATATCGAAACTGCCGACCAAACACCTTATAATAATATCATCGGCATTCTTTCCAAACAGGTAAATGCAGCATCTATCGACTTTGACATGGCAAGTACCAGCAATACGATTGTTGTGGCAGTGGAAAAAGATAAATTCTTTATTGAAACTGAAAAGCAATTAGACACAACAGCACTGAAAGCTGAGTTGATAAAAGACCTGGATTACCAGAAGAATTTCCGCGACAGTGTATCGAAGAAACTCAGCAACGAACGTTTCGTACAAAATGCCAAACCTGAAGTAGTAGAACTGGAGCGTAAAAAAATGGCTGATGCGGAGGCAAGAATTAAAAACATTGAAGAGAGTTTAAAAAACTTATAACATCCTCAACTCTGCGCAACCTCTGCTTCTTTCGTTCTCTGCGGTGAATATATTACCGCAGAGAAAAGAGAAAACAGAGATTTCGCAGAGGCGTTCAGTAATTTCAATCATTTTCGATTACTTAATTCCCTCACATGAACCCTTCACTGCATATCCGAACTGCCAATGAAAATGACAGGGCCATTATTCGCCAGATTGCAGAAATAACCTGGCCTGTCGCATATGGTGAAATTATTTCACAGGAGCAGATTAGGTATATGCTGGATATGATTTATTCAGATGAGGCACTGCTGGAGCAGATGAAAAAAGGGCACCAGTTTTATATTGCAGAATACCAGGACCAACCTATTGGCTTTGCCTCTGTTTCACTGGAAGCCAATGAAGGCTGTAAACTCAATAAACTTTATGTTCTTCCTTCCATCCAGAAAACCGGAGCTGGCAAGGCATTGTTAGAGCAAACCATTGCCTATACAAGATCCCAACAAAAAAACCGCTTATTCCTCCAGGTAAACAAAGAGAACAAAGCAAAGGATTTCTATCAGAAAATGGGTTTTACCATAGAACGCGAGTATAAACTGGATATTGGAAATGGTTTTTTTATGGATGATTATATTATGGAAATAATAGTTTGACGCCATTTATACATCCATACATTATTTGCATTCCTATCAGTCTGAAAACTACATTCAACAGATGCTCGTAAATAGGCAGACTGTCTTATATTACATTTCATTACCTAAGGTGTTTTGCATGAGGAAATTATTACTGTTTTTTCTATCCATGATCATCTTAAAATCCTATTCCCAGGTTCTGCGACCTGAGAATACATCGGCTTTATATGAGCAACTAAAAACCGCAAAAGGGGAAACGCGGGCTTCCATTCTCCTGCAGCTTGCCAGGATAGAGTTTCCAAAACAACCAGATCAGGCCATGGCTTTTACGCAGGAAGCTTTAACCATTTACCGGCAGGAAAACAATGAAAACGGACAGGCAGATGCCATGACTTCGCTTTCGAACATGTACCGAAGAAAAAATAATCTCACACTCGCTTTTGACCTGGACTCTGTCAGTTATTCCCTTTCCAAAAAGAACAATTATGCAAAGGGCATTGCTGCTGCTGCTTTGAATATGGTTCCCAACTACATGCGGATACTGAATTACCAAAAAGCACTTTCGCTCGCCAATGAAGCCGTTGAAGCTGCCCGGAAAACAGAAATGGACAGCCGTCTGGTGATAGGGCTTTATTTAACGCGGGGCAATATTTATATGCAGATGAAAGATGCCGACCGCGCTTCTGCTGATTACGAAACCGGGTACAACCTTGCGGAACAAATAAAAGACGATCTCAGTATGCAGAGAGCATTAGCATCGATGTCTACCGCAGCCCGTTTAAATGGCGACCAGGTAACCTCACTCGACCTGATTCTGAGGGCGATTAAAATGGCAGAGAAATCACAGGATAAAATATCGTTAGCCAGTTTATACCTGTCTGCAGGTAATACTTACACGACTTTGAATAATACCCTGGAAAGTCTTGACTATTATAAAAAAGCATTTTCCTTACAGCAATACATTACGCAGCCGATCATTAAAATGTCAGTGTTGGGCAATATATCCCGGTCATACATCAGGATGAAAGAATACGACTCCGCCATGTTGTATAGTTCACTGCGACTAAATATTGCTACAGCACAAAAAGATTCAGCGGCTATGGCCGGCACTTATATAGACATGGGTGATATAGCAATTGCCCTGGAAGAATATCAACGTGCTGTGGAGTATTATCAGTTGTCGCTTGCAACTTATATTCAGCGAAAACAGGCACCTGAACTCACAAGGGTTTACAATGCCCTTGCGGCTGCCAACCTCAAACTAAGACAGTTTAAAAAAGCGGAAGATTACCTCTTGAAAAGTTATGCGCTGCAATCAAGGGGTATTGATCAGGGAACAAAACGCTATACCGATTATCTGCTGAGCAAAGTGTATGAAGAAACTGGTGAAATGGATAATGCAAGACGTTTCAGGAATGAATACCTGTCGCTGGGTGGTGAAGTCCTGAATGCCGAAACAGAACTAAAGATAAACCAGCTTCAATCTGCATATGAAATCAGTAAAAAAGAAGATGCCCTTACGCTGGCTGCCAGGGAGCAGGAATTAAAAAATCTCCAGTTAAAAGATGCAAAACTTCGTTTATGGGGATCTGTTGCTGTGATGGGTTTGCTGCTTATGGTAGCTGCTGTTGTTTACAGAAATTACAGGCAGAAAAATAAAGTGGCGATAGAATTGGCACAAAAAAATGAACGTATTGAAACCCTGATGCGTGAGTTGCATCACCGGGTAAAAAATAACCTCCAGGTAATTGGCAGTGTGCTCAATTTACAATCACTCAAACTTACAGATGCCAGTGCAAAATCAGCTATTGAAGAAGGTAAAGCCAGAGTGGAAGCCATGAGTCTGCTGCACCAGAAAATGTACCTTGATGATAACCTGAGAGCCATCAATATCGAAGAATATATTACCTCACTTACAAAGATGCTGGCACACAGTTTTGGATATGATCAATCCATTGTTCAGACCCGTATCGAGCTCAGCTCCAAGAATATGGATGTGGACCTTGCTACACCGCTTGCATTGATCATCAATGAACTTATTACCAATGCTTTTAAACATGCTTTTCAACAGGTAGATAAACCTGAATTAACCATAGAACTTACAGAGGATATGGCTGATAAAACAGTATCATTAAAAGTGAGTGATAATGGAGAAGGGATTAATCTCGCTGCAGTTTCTCCCTCCTCCTTTGGTTTAAAACTGATCCGTACCTTTGTACAGCAGATTGGAGCTACCATGGATATATCCAATACAAAGGGGTCGGTATTTAATATATCTTTCAAATATGCGCAGTAGACATATCCTATGACTGAAAAGAAAATTCTGATTATAGAAGATGAGTTAATTGTAGCAGAAAATATAGCTGCTGTGCTTGAAGAGCAGGGTTATAGTATAGCAGGTATTGCCGACCGATCAACCACTGCGCTATCACTTTTCAAAGAAACCAAACCACACCTGATTATCTGCGATATTCATATCAAAGGGAAATTAAATGGTATTGAAACGGCTAAAGCCATTACAGCACTTGAGCCTGTACCTTTTCTCTACCTCACCGCCTATGCCGATGAAGCTACGCTGAATGCAGCAGCAGCAACCGATTTTGAGGCTTATTTGCTGAAACCCTTCGTGCCGGCTCAGCTAACCGTGGCCGTAAAATTGGCGCTTGAACGATTTTACACGCATCAGCCCCCCAAAATTAAACTGGCAGTACCGGGCAAAAGAGAACTTGAAATATTAGAACTGGTTGCATCCGGTAAAAGTTCGAGCGAAATAGCTGAACAGCTTTTTCTGAGCATACATACAGTGAATACACACCGAAAAAACCTGATGAACAAATACGATGCACAAAGTAGTGCCGAACTGATTGCATTAGCCATTAAACAGGGCTGGATATCCTGATATACCTGTTATACCCTGTTTAATTTTCAGCAATTCCACTCACTATTCTCAAAGCCAATCACTGAATTTAAAAAATATCAAAAAAAATTTGCGGGTACGACAATTCATCATTTACTTTGTTTTTCAAAGTGCTTTTAAAACATAAAATTAAGTATGAACTATTCAACAAACATCAACCAGAAAGTTTATCCTGGTTCATTAGCAAAGAGAATGTTATTGGGTGCGGGTATTGGATTGGCACTCATCAGCTTTTTGCTTTTGAATGTAAAAAACCCTAACCCTGCATGGCCCGAGTACTGGATGATCAGACCATTGCTTGTAGTACCTTCAGCCGTAGCCGGTGCCGGTTTATGTTTTCATTTCCTTGATAAGTACCGCTATGACAATGGATGGAACAAAACCTTTATTACTGTTTTAGGAATACTGGGTCATATTATTGCTCTTTGGATGGGAATGGTAGTAGGACTGGACGGTACTTTGTGGAATTAAGCAGATAAGAAATATAGCTACAAGCTGCAGGCTTCAAGCCGCAAGTTTTTTACCTCTTTGATTCTACGAATAGCTAAAGAGGTAATTATTTTTTGTGTAACATAAAGCCTTATAAAGAACACTTGAAGCTTGTGGCTTGTAGCTTGAAGCTTTAATCTCGTGCCTCAAAGCCCATAGCTCACAGCCTTCTTCTAATGCACCAACACATGCGTCTGCTTAATTACCCCCATCACAAATACACTCTGTACATGGCCTAAGTTTTCAGCCTGACTGAGTTTGTTGACGTGAAAATTGTAGTAATCATCCATGTTTTCAGCGACCACTTTCAGCATGAAATCGAATTCACCGGAAATATTGTAACACTCAATTACTTCAGGCATCTCCAGTATGCTTTTGATAAAACGTTCACCCGCATTCCTGTTATGTTGCTTGAGTGATACATAACAGATCACCATCAATCCTTTTTTTACTTTCGAATGATCTAACAGGGTGGCATATTGTCTTATCACCCCCTGCTCTTCCATTCTTTTAATACGTTCATGCACAGGTGTGGTACTTAACAAGACTTTATCGGCTATTTCCTTTACGGTAGCGCGCGCATTTTGCTGTAATACCCGAAGTATAGCCAGGTCCTTCTCATCAAGCTGTAAACTGGTGGTAGTGGATTCGGCTGCGGAACGTGTTTTTGCCATCTTATTTAGCTTATTTATTCTTAAAATTAGCTATTTTATACAATCTTATTCTAAAATAATTAATTAATACAGAATATTCACCTATAAATATAGATTTGCACTTCATAAAAACACTAAAATGTCAAATTTAACCACTTCCATCGATTTCAATTTGAAGTATAAGGTGGCCGATATCAGTCTGGCAGACTGGGGCCGCAAAGAAATTCGTCTTGCCGAAGCAGAAATGCCCGGTTTGATGTCGCTGCGTGCTGAGTACGGCGCTTCTCAGCCACTGAAAGGTGCACGCATTGCCGGTTGTTTACACATGACTATTCAGACAGCTGTGTTGATTGAAACACTGGTTGCACTGGGTGCAGAGGTAAAATGGAGCTCTTGTAATATCTTCTCCACACAGGATCAGGCTGCTGCTGCTATTGCTGCTGCAGGTATTGGCGTTTTCGCATGGAAAGGCCAGACACTGGAAGAAGCTGACTGGTGTATTGAGCAGACTTTATTCTTTGGTGGCGCCGATCGCCCTTTGAACATGATCCTGGATGATGGTGGTGACCTTACCAATATTGTATTCGACAAATACCCTGAACTGGTTCAGCATATCAAAGGTTTGTCTGAAGAAACCACTACAGGTGTTCACCGTTTATATGAGCGTATGGCAAAAGGTACTTTACCGATTCCTGCGATCAATGTGAACGACTCTGTTACCAAATCTAAGTTCGATAACAAATACGGTTGTCAGGAATCACTGGTAGATGCAATCCGTCGTGCTACTGATGTAATGATGGCTGGTAAAGTAGCTGTTGTGGGTGGTTATGGTGATGTGGGTAAAGGTTCTGCATTGTCATTACGTGGTGCAGGCTGTCGCGTAATCGTTACTGAAATCGATCCGATCTGTGCCTTACAGGCTGCGATGGACGGTTTTGAAGTAAAGAAAATGATTGACGCTGTAAAAGAAGCTGATATCATCGTAACTGCTTCAGGTTGCCGCGACCTGCTGACTGAAAAACATTTCCGTCTGATGAAAGACAAAGCGATCGTTTGTAATATCGGTCACTTTGATATTGAAATTGATATTGCCTGGTTGAACAACAACTATGGTCATACCAAAGACACCATCAAACCTCAGGTTGATCTTTACAATATCGATGGTAAAGATGTTATCATCCTGGCTGAAGGCCGCTTAGTAAACCTGGGTTGCGCAACCGGTCACCCATCATTTGTAATGAGTAACTCTTTCTCTAACCAGACGCTGGCACAGATTGAACTGTGGACCAATTTCAAGAATTACGAAAACAAAGTGTATGTGCTGCCTAAACACCTCGATGAAAAAGTAGCCCGTTTACACCTCGCAAAAGTTGGCGCTGAACTGGATGAACTGACTGATGAGCAGGCCGATTACCTCGGCATCTCAAAAGTGGGTCCTTTCAAAGCAGACCACTATCGCTATTAATATTTTGTGTGATTTTATGCAAGCCCGGTATGTATGTACCGGGCTTTTTTGTGGAGGGAAGTCCGAAAGCGGCAACCTACCATTATATACGCGCTTACTTCCTATCCTGTCTTACGGACTTTCGGTCTTTCGGTCTTCCAACCCACACAATACTGCACCATTTTATAATACTGCTTACCGATTTATCTTATTTTTCCATTTCAAAATTGCTTGTACATGAAAAAATTGTTCGCCATTCTTTTATTGATAATATCTGTTCCCCATCTTTCTGCTCAACAAACAGAGCCAATTCATATCATTCCCAATCCATCATCGGTTGTTACTGGTAACGGACAGTTGTTACTGAAACAGGATATGTCAATCAGTATGCAGGGCACAGGTATTCAGCAGGTAGTTGATCAGTTCAGGGAGCGCTTGTTTCAGGCTACCAGCATAAATCTTGGAACTGTACAGTCAAATGGTAATTTTCAATTTAACATCACAAATACCCCGGATAATGCTTTGGGTGAAGAGGGCTATCGTTTAGAGGTAAGCCAGACAAACATGCGGATTACGGCCAATAAACCCGCAGGATTATTTTATGGCATGCAGTCATTCTTTCAGTTATTACCCAAAAATGCAGATGCAAATATGGGTACAGCAATAAAAGTAAACTGGATGGTTCCAACTGTAACCATTACGGATAAACCCCGTTTTGGCTGGCGTGGGTTAATGTTTGATGTAAGCCGTCATTTCTTTACCAAACAGGAAGTAAAACAGTTTATTGATGAAATGGTGCGGTATAAATTCAACCTGCTGCATCTTCATTTAACAGATGACCAGGGCTGGAGAATACAGATCAAATCATTACCCCAGCTCACAGATATTGGTGCATGGAGGCCGCTTCGTGAAGGGAAATGGGCCAATACACCCGATCCTTCTCCTGACGAACCCAAAACTTATGGCGGTTTTTATACGCATGAAGATATCCGCGAACTGGTACAATATGCGAAAGATCGTTTTGTGAATATTCTGCCTGAAATAGATATTCCCGGTCATAGTATGGCCATGCTGGCTTCCATCCCCGGCTTATCGGCTACTCCCGGCACCAAATACTGGGTGAATGCAGGTGAAAAATTCATGGAATGGCCTGCAGGGGCTCATTTCTATGCATTAAAAGACAACAACCTCTCTCCTGCCAATGAAAAAGTATATGAAGTACTCGATAAAGTATTTACAGAAGTGGCACAGCTTTTCCCTTTTGAATACATTCATATGGGTGGTGATGAAACGGCCAAGAATTTCTGGGAGAAAAGTGCTGAGATTAAAGCACTGATGCAAAGAGAGAACCTGAAAGACATGGATGCCGTACAAAGTTATTTTGTTAAGCGGGTAGAAAAAATCATCAGTTCCAAAGGCAAGAAAATGATGGGTTGGGATGAGATACTGGAAGGCGGACTGGCTCCTGGTGCTTCCGTAATGAGCTGGAGAGGCATGAAAGGGGGTATTGCAGCTGCCAAAGCCAATCATACCGTGGTCATGTCGCCCACTGATTTTGCTTATCTCGACTATTACCAGGGCGAAAAAACCATGGAACCACCGGTGTATGCCGGTTTACGGTTACAGAAGGCTTACCAATTTAACCCTTTACCCGATAGTATTGATCCGAAATTCATTCTCGGCGGACAAGGTAACCTGTGGACTGAACAAATTCAGAACTTCAGGGCCGTTCAATACATGTTATGGCCTAGGGCAATGGCCATTGCCGAATCGGTATGGTCGCCCAGTGAACGCAAGAACTGGCCCGATTTTATCAACCGCGTGGAACATCATTTTGAACGCCTCAACGCAGCCAGCATCAGGTACAGCACTGCCATGTACGACCCTATTATAAGTGCCCGCTATGATGATAAAGGCAACCTTATATTGCTGGTAGACAAAGAAATACCCGATATGACTGTCCATTTCTCTATCGACGAAAGCAATCCGGATTTCACCTACCGCCAATACCAGACCCCTTATACCCTACCCAAAGACGTGGCTAATGTTAAGTTTGTCTGCTATAAAAATGGAAAGCAGGTTGGCAGACAGATCAATATAACGTTAGAAGAACTGAAAAAGCGGGCTCCGAGGAAATAGAGGGAGAGCTAGCTTCAAGCTTCAAGCTTAAGGTTAGTGGCAGAATGCTTTTAGATATTAATAACCTATACTTATCCTTATAGGTAAGAAGATACTTTTTAGTGCTGAAAGACATACTTGCAGCTTGAAGCTTGCAGTCTGAAGCTTATAAACTGCAGTTTTTTTACCGAACCACCCGCCGTTCATCCTAAAACGGACACTTGCCTCCTGTTACTCATCACAGACGGAGGGGCTTTAATATTTCTTTAAGAATTTCAATGAAACCCTTTACTGCAAATGGTTTCATTGCTATGTTAACAATGCTTAACATTGGCATTAACACCACTCATAATATCACCCATCCTACGCTTGTAACTAATCACAAATCACTTCGTCTATTTATTACTCGGTTCTACTTTTGACTTGTCAATTCAATCAAAAGAAAAACGACAAACTAATTATAAACACATTAATAAGAAGAAAATGAAAAAGTTACTCATCCTTACCTTAGCGGTAATTGCCCTTGGAACCAGCGCTTTTGCTGATACCAACAAAAAAACAAGTTATAATGGCGCCAGCCACTTCAGCTCAACCTTTACCAAAGCCAAAGAAGTAAACTGGAGCGCAGATGCCAATTTTGAGAAAGTAAGCTTTTTGGAGAACGGTATCAAGAAAGAAGTATTCTATACCCACCAGGGTGAACTGATTGGTTCTACCAAAGCTTTTGCCTTCGACAAACTGCCAAAATCTGCCCTGCAGACCATTACAACCAAATACACTTATCCTGCGTTTCAACTGGAAGATGTAATTCAATTTGAAAATGCAGAAGGTGAAACCAGTTATTTTGTTTCCATGGATAATGCCGATATGAAGATTGTATTAGAGATCTCTGTTTTCGGACAGGTTAGCGTGTTCTCTAAGGAAATTAAATAAAACAGCCCTTAGCATTGATTCGATATGACCCGGCCCGTAAGCCGGGTTTTTTTATGGCTGTTATAAGCTTTTAACAATTCTGTCCTAACTACGCCCGATTCCTTAACTTCCCGCAGATTATTACCAACTGAAAACCGGGGTCCCGTTCAGGAATGTTTGTGCGTACTATTTTATATCGTTTGTTGTTGATTGCCTGCTCCTGTAATTGCTTTTCGCTTTGCTGGTCACAGAACAGGTTACAGGAAGACACTGTATTCTTTCTTGCACATAAAAAAGGACTACTGGGAAAATTAGGACGTGCTGTTTCTATTCGTGGGCAGGAAGACATCATTACAGAAAACAAAGGCGCCATTAAAAACGAGGCAGTCTTCCTTCCTTTTAAGGGCAAAATTATCCGTCAGATCAGGGTCGATAAACTATCTTTCGACAATTCAGTCAATGATACCAGTAGAGCAGGAAGAAGGTTGATGAATGATATCAGTGATGCATTGTATACAGGCACTACCAATAAAACCATCTTACGTAATCTTTTCTTTGTAACAGGTGACACCCTTTACCCTTACCTGTTGGCGGATAATGAAAGGTTTTTGCGCGAGCTTACTTATTTACAGGATGCAAAAATCGTTGTTACAGATGTGAAAGGCGATCCGGATGCGGTAGATGTTATCATTCGCTGGAAGGATCTTTTTCCGATTGGTGGCAGCGCAGAAATTGGTTCAGCTACCAGTATGAGCCTTGAATTGAACAACGACAATCTGTTTGGTTCCGGCGACCGTATTCAGTTCAGGGGCCTTTATGATATGGATCGTAATCCCGATTTCGGTTCAGGTATTGAATACATCAAAAGAAATGTTGGAGGTAGTTTCCTCAATCTTGCATTTGGTTTTCAAACTCAGGCACCAGCGTTTAACAGTGGACGAAGAGAAGAAAAAGCATTGTATGTGCGTGGCGAATTACCACTGGTTAGCCCATACCATCAGTGGACAGGTGGTTTTGAAGTGGGAAAACACCTGACCAATAACGGGTATATCACCGATTCTTTGTACAAAGCAGGGTTCAAATATAATTACCGTTTATTCGATGGGTGGCTTGCATTGAATATTGGCGCCAGAAAGCAGTTAAAACAAAACCTTTCATCCAGGTTAAAAAGATTCGCAGGTATCAGGGGTGTGCAAAGATTGTTTAACGATATACCAGAGCAGTTTAAAACCACCTACAACTTTTATTATTCAAATGTAGAAGCAGTGCTCGGCAGCTTCACCATTTTTGAACAGGATTATTATCGCACCAATTTCTTATATGGCTTTGGTAGAAATGAAGACGTTCCGGAAGGTTTTAGTTTGTCTGTACTGGGTGGATGGGTGCGCAGAAACAATGTTGAACGACCTTATATTGGTTTCGACTACCAGCGCGACTATTTCTCTGATAATAAAAACTATGTGAATTATACCATACGCTTTGGTACTTACTTTAATAAAGACCGGTTTGAAGATATCAGCGGACTAACCAGCGTCGACTATTTTACAAGACTTCGAAAGATCAGTGGCAGCAACTGGTTCACCCGTCATTTTTTAAGTGGTAGTATTACACAGCAGGTAAAAACAGTATTAAATGAACCTTTACGACTTACCAGTATTTTTGGTATTCCTGAGTTAAATACCAATTTGGTGAGGGCATCTACCAGGGTAAGTGCCAACTGTGAATCGGTTTTTTACAATACCACTAAAACTTTTGGCTTTAGTTTTGCCCCTTTTGTATTCACCAATATTACTTATTTAAAAACCATCGGTGAACGTTTTGACAAAGGTGATATTTACACTTCTTTGGGCACGGGTGTACGCACCAGGAATGAAAACCTGGTTTTCGGCACCATGGAGCTGAAACTTTATTATTATCCCAGGACCACCGGAAGAATGACACCCTGGGACCTCACTTTTAATACCGGTCTGCGCTTCAAATACAATAGTCAGTTATTACGCAAGCCCGATTTTATTCAGGTAAACTGATTTTTAACAGACCAATTATCACAATCCTACCCTCTTCGTCAACCTTTTACCCTAATTTTCGTTTATAAACATAAACAAGTATATCATGAAGAAGCTATTCTCTTTCACTATCCTGATGGGATTAATGTTTACCACTATTACCGCTTGTGCACAGGGCGGCGGCGACCCTTCAAAAAGACCCAGTCCACCGGCTAAAGCAACTGAAACCATTGCCAGCGGTGCCACTATCACCATTGATTACAGTTCACCTTCATTAAAAGGAAGAACCATTGGCAAAGATGTTGAACCCAAAAAAGGCGAAGTATGGCGTGCAGGTGCTAATGACGCCACTGTATTTGAAGTAAGCAAAGATGTAACCATCGAAGGCAAAAAATTGCCTGCAGGGAAATACGCATTCTTTACGTTGGATAATGGTAATGATTATACCCTCATTTTCAACAAGACTTCAAAACAATGGGGTGCTTATTCCTATAAACAGGCCGATGATGCGCTTCGTGTAAATGTAAAACCCGGTAAGTCTGACACATCAGTTGAAAAACTTACTTATACCATCAGCAAAGCCGGTGTAGTTTCACTGACATGGGGTACATTGAAAGTTGATTTTACGGTAAAATAGTATTTCCGATACCTAAAACGCAGATTCGCACCAGTTTGTGCGAATCTGCGTTTTTTTTATTCCCATTCACTCAAAATATAGAACCTTTGCATGAGCTATCTGTATTTATAACAAATGGTACAAGCATATAATTTTCTGGCCAGTTGGCAATTGTTTCCTGAAAAATGCGATTTTCAGTCGGGTATTGCTCCTAAAAGTGGCAACTATAAAATTGAATCTATTGAAAATGGTCATGCGCTGGGCATTAGCATTAATTGGGTTTCGATGGATAATGAAGCCTATTATACCCAGTATCGCATTATTCCCGACGGAACAATAAGATCATTCGACAATAAAGACCTGGCCGATACAGCTGAAGCTGCTATCATCAATTCATCTACCCTCCTATTTCGCTTTATTAAACAGGAGAAGATCATCCTGGAAGTGAAACATGAAATCATGCCCAATGGTTATCTGAAACTTACCCAACAAGGCACTGACACATCCGGAAAACCTTTTGTAAATATTGAAATATACCATAAGCAACTGAGTGTACTTCCTTATGCATCTTCTGTAGCTGGTGTGGCGATTCGCCCTACCAAAGAGGGTGTTATTAAACACAAAGCCTTATCGGCAATGGAAGACCAGACCAATATGCAACTCGATCAGATAAGACAGCAGATTGAGCTACTTGCCCGTCAGGCCCAGGAGATCAGAAAAAGAAAGGAACTGAGTATGATGATTTATGAGGCCAAATTGAATTTCAAACCACAGATCGGGCATATTTATCACCTGTATGAAAAACATGATGGTCAGCATATACTTTCGCTCGTAGCTCCCCGTGAATGGGGCGGTTCGGGGCCATTCAGGCAGTTTGTTTCTTCTGTTCGCTTACTCGCCGATCATACATGGGTTGAAATAAACAATTGAGTTTATATTTACCGCCAACAATAAAAAAGACAGGCATGGTGATCGATTATTTACATAATGCAGCTCAGTATTATGGTTTAGGTAATGGCATAGAACAAGCGTTGCGTTTTTTACAGGAGAATGATCTCTTGTCTTTGGAAAATGGCAAACACCCTATTATGGAAGACCAGATTTTTGCCATTGTTCAGGAATACGAAACAAAAGATCCGGTACAGGAAAAACTGGAATCACACCAGAAATTTATTGATGTGCAGTATGTAGTGAAAGGTGAAGAAAGAATGGGGCATGCATTGCTACAAACACAAACCCCATCCCGCCTATACAATTCCGAAGACGATTATATGTTATTTGATGAATTGCCAGATTTCTTTTCAGTAGTGAAAGAAGGTATGTTTACTATTTTCTATCCAACGGATTTACACATGCCCTCCATTCAACACCAGCAAGCCTCTTCTGTAAAGAAAATCGTCGTGAAAGTGAGTACAGAACTGGTATAGGGATTAGAGATACGAGGCGATTTCTTTTACAGAAGCCCTTTTCCTGTAATCAGGGTTAAAGAATACGTATTTGATCTTTCCATTTTTACCGATCACATAGGTCGCCGGCACCGGAAGATTAGCTCCATTGGCTCCGTTGGCCACATTGAAATCTATCCCGAAATTTTTATAACGGTCAATGGTAGTCTGTGGAACAGCAAAGTTTACCTGATAATCTCTCATGATCTTCATCTGCACATCACTGATCACCGGAAACGATGCTTTTGTTTTTTCAATTGTTTTCACAACGTTCTCCTGTATTTCCGGTGAAATAGCCACTACAGTGGCTCCCTTGCCGGTAATCAATGAAAGAGAATCGTTCATCTGACTCATTTGCTTATTACAGTAAGGACACCATTGTCCGCGGTAAAACATGAGTACTACATCTCCTTTTTTTAAAGCGGCTTCAAGTGAAAACGATTTCCCGTTATTGTCTGTTGCAGTAAATAAAGGAGCTGTATCCCCTGCTTTCAATCCTTGTGGTTCGGATGTTTGTGCAATACTGAATAATGAAGCTAAAAGGGTGAGAATCGTTAATGCGTATTTCATGGTTGTTTTTGGGTCAAAGACGACTGGGATTTCCTTTCCTTACATAGTATCCGATAACCGATCTGCTACCTTTATATTTATTGTTGAGCCTTCAAGCCATAAAGACTACCTCCCTTTTCAAATAACCTGTCTACTTTTTGCTCTGTCATCCGATCTTTCACAACAGGTGGGGCATGATGGGGTTTAATACGTGCATCAATAATCATGGGTCCATTACAACCCCAATGTTTGTTTTCAGTATAGGCATCTATACCATGTATATCGTGAGAGGGATTGCAACGGGTATAGGTAACCCATAAATAATTATTCATACTGGCCGCTGTAAAAGCAGCATCATCACATAATATAATTTGTACAATGCCCATCAGCTCCTGTAATACAGGCTTCAGCATTTCATCAAGCTGCATTATTTCTGCTGCAGTAACTGCTGCAGAATGATAGGTTTTCAGTTGGAGGCAGATAACGCCGGGCATAGCCAGTTGCGCCGGACCAAATGAATTTCTTTCTGTAAATGCGGCCGGTATTTCGCTGGCAAGGGTACGTTTTGTATCACCATAAGCCGCTACGACTACTTTGCTACCGGTGTTTAAGCCGGTACCTGAATAATCGAGTGTATCAATGGTTGTATGGGTATGAAAATGAATATCTCTGGTAAGATCAATTCTTTCAAATATATAAGTGAAAAAATCTTTTACCTTATGCGTAGTGAGTTGCTGTGTATCATCAGCAGTAATAAATAAGAACTTGGCGAGGCTGAGCTGTCCGGTACCTAAAATATGATGGGCAATGGTCAGCAGTTCCGCGGGTTGTTTTGTGGGCAGGTAGGGTGTATAACGTTCACTGCCGATGGCTAATAATAAAGGATGAACACCAGCTGCATCAACCGCATGCACTTCTTTTACCCCGGGTATTTCCTGCGGTATGGCATCACCTGTTATTTCATGTATCAGTTGTCCGAAACTCGTATCTTCTTGTGGTGGCCTTCCTACTACCGTAAAAGGCCATATGGCATTTTTGCGGGCATACACTTTGTGTACGCGCATCAGCGGGAAAGGATGTTGAAGACTATAATAACCAAGATGGTCTCCAAAAGGCCCTTCAGGTTTATTTTCGCCGGGATATACTTCACCTGTAATCACAAAATCGGCATCTGTGCTGATACAGAACCCATCTCTGTAGGTATACCTGAACCTCCTGCCACCCAATACGCCTGCAAATGTCATTTCACTGATACCTTCCGGCAAAGGCATTACAGCCGATACAGTATGTGATGGCGGACCTCCCACAAAACAACTCACTTTTAGCGGGAGTCCCTTTCGATTGGCCTTGGTCTGATGTACACCAATACCCCGGTGTAACTGGTAGTGCAAGCCAATTTCGCGATCTGTTTCATACTCGTTACCATTTAACTGGATACGGTACATACCCAGGTTGGCTTTCATGATACCGGGCTGATCAATATCTTCCGTATACACCTGCGGTAAGGTAACAAAAGCGCCCCCATCCATGGGCCAATGATGAATCAGTGGCAGGTCGCTGATCTTGATTTCTTCATACAAAACAGGCTTGCTGAATGGATTTTTTAATGGCAGTGCTTTTAAAGCAGCCAGTCCTGCACCTATATGCTGAAGTGGGTGTTTAATGGCTTTGATGGGATCTCCTTTCAGTTCAATCAGTTTTTGAACAGAAGCCAACGTATCCCTGAAAATAAAACGACTCCTGTCGAGTGTTCCGAAAATATTGGAAGCTGCCCTGAAACGCGATCCTTTTACATGCTCGAACAACAAAGCCGGTCCACCCATTTCATATACACGCAAATGAATGGCAGCCATTTCAAGGTATGGATCTACTTCCTCTTTGATACGTATCAACTGACCGTTTTTCTCGAGGTCGGTTAAACAGGATTCCAATGATGAATATGCCATAACTACAAAACACTGATCGGTAAAAATTGTTGAAAATCTCTATACATATGCAAAATACGCTATTGCTGCCATCCTGTTGATGCTTTGAATTTAATTTACGATCTTGTTGTATTCAACACCCAAAATAACCTGCCATGCTTCATCATTTTACTGACCATGTTAACTGGTTATCGCTCATGATTGCCACGCTTGCCTATTTTTTACTCGGCGCCATCTGGTACGGAGGTATATTCTCCAAAGCCTGGGTACGCTTATCCGGTATCAATCCCAATGATCCGAATATGAAAAAGGGCGTGGCGCTCACAATGACCAGTAGTTTTCTGTTTATGGCATTAAGCTGTATCGGCCTCACCATTTTAAGGCAATTGGTACCCATGAACAACTATGCTGATGCTTTTCACTTAGCCGTACTGATTTCCATCTGCTTTAGCACTCCTGCTATCAGTATTGGATACCTGTATAATAAAAAACCTGTTGCCCTTTATTTTATTGACTGCTGTTACCATATTCTCGGATTGGTGATAGCCAGCATGATTATGCAATACTTGGGATAGTTTTGGTTTAATCAGGGGTTGAACTCATGCACAAACTCCCGACTTCTGATTAACTTTGTCTTATGACTAAACTTAGTGTAAACATCAACAAATTTGCCACGCTCAGAAATAGCCGGGGTGGCGACAATCCGAATGTATTAAAAGCGGCTGCAGATGCAGAAAAATTTGGTGCCGATGGCGTAACGGTTCACCCGCGCCCGGATGAAAGACATATTCGTTATGATGATACACGCGCTATCAGAAAAATCATCACCACAGAATTCAATATTGAAGGAAACCCTACTGAACAGAAATTTGTTGATCTGGTACTCGAAACAAAACCCCACCAGGTAACATTGGTACCCGACATCCTCGGACAACTCACCAGTGACCACGGTTGGAATACGATAGAACATAAGGATTACCTAGTGAATATCATCGGCATTTTTAAACAGGCAGGTATCCGTGTATCCATTTTTGTTGATCCTGTTATTGAAATGATTGAAGGAGCTGCATTAACAGGCACCGACCGCATTGAGTTATACACAGAAGCTTATGCAAGGCTATTTGCAGAAGGTAAAACCACAGAAGCTATTACTCCTTATGTTACCGCCGCAGCTAAAGCCAAAGAACTCGGACTCGGTATTAATGCAGGGCACGACCTTGATTTGACCAATCTCAAATTTCTGAAACAACATATCCCCTATCTGGATGAAGTAAGTATAGGACATGCACTGGTATGTGATGCTATCTATCTTGGTTATGAGAATACGATTCAAATGTATAAACGTCAATTACTATAATTTTTAAGCCACAGATGCACAGATTAATCAATAATCTGTGCATCTATGGCTTAAGCATTTCTATTAAAACCTGCTACCCGTGAAAGAAATCATCATAATCATATCCCTTTTTCTATCCTTCCCATCCAGTTCACAAAATATACAGCCGGTTTACCCGGTTCCTACGAAAGCGCAACTGGCCTGGCATGAAAAAGAGTTTTATCTGTTTATTCATTTTGGTCCCAACACGTTCACAGATAAAGAATGGGGTGAAGGTGACGAAAGACCTGATATTTTTAATCCTACTGCATTAGATTGCCGGCAGTGGGCGCGTATCGCCAAAAAAGCTGGCGCCAAAGGGATCATTCTTACCGCAAAACACCATGACGGATTTTCACTCTGGCCAAGTAAATACAGTACCCATACCGTAAAGCAAAGCAAGTGGCTCAAAGGAAAAGGTAATGTGGTAAAAGCTTTGGCAGAAGCCTGTAAAAAAGAAGGCGTGGAAATGGGTGTATACTTATCGCCATGGGACAGGAATCATCCAAAATATGGCACAGCTGAGTACAACGATATATACATCGCCACCATGAAAGAACTGATACAACAGTATGGTCCTTTTTTTGAGTTCTGGTGGGATGGTGCCAATGGTGAAGGCCCCAATGGAAAAAAACAGGTATATGATTTCAAGCGATTTGAAGATGCTGTTTTTAAGTTACAACCCAATATGATCATATTCAGCGATATCGGTCCAAGTATTCGCTGGTGCGGTAATGAGAAGGGCTTTATTGGCAATACCAACTGGAACCTGCTCGATACAGCTGGTTTTGCCAGGGGCTTGGGTGCGCCACATACCGATACGTTAAACCAGGGTAATTTTAATGGTAAACACTGGATTCCTGCAGAAGCAGATGTGTCTATCAGACCCGGATGGTTTTATCATAAAGAAGAAGATGATAAGGTAAAAACACCAGAGACTTTATTCAATATTTATTTGCGTTCTGTAGGAAATGGAGGGAACCTGTTATTGAATGTGCCCCCTGACAGAAGAGGCTTGTTTCATCCGAATGATTCTGCGGCACTGATGGGTTTTGCTAAGCTGAGGGAAGAAGCATTTCGAACCGATCTTTTCGCAAAAGCCAGTATCCACACAAATGATGAACAGCAAACGGGTTTATCAAAACTCACAGATCACAATATCCGTAGCTGGTGGGCTGCTAAAAAAAGTAAAGATGTTCAGTTGATTTTTTCAATCCATGATGAGCAACCAATCAATGCCATCAGTCTGGAAGAAATGATCGATTATGGGCAAAGGGTTATTTCTTTCAGTATTGAATACTGGAACAAAGATCATTATGAAAAAATATTCAGTGGCTCCACTATTGGAAGAAAAAAAATAGCCAGCTTCCATACCATTACAACTTACCGTATTCGTATTACTATACATGAAACAAAAGCACCTGTAGTGCTAAGATCGGTGAGTGCCTATCATATCAATAGCTTGCTTTGAGCCTGCGCTTAAGCTTACCATATCGGGTGTAAATAGCCGACTGTCTGCCTGCCTGTTATCAGCAGGAATATTCATTCGTCATTTTAAATATGAGGAGCAATCGCTTCTGCGTAGATTGCTAACATAAAACAATACAACATGAAGAAACTACTATTGATGTGCTGCCTGTTGAACTTAGGCTTTGTACAGGCACAAAGAATACTCACTACACCACCCAGTGGAGGAAATAAAAAGGCCATGGTGGGAGAACAGATCGGCTTAACCACGGTTACCATTCGTTATGACCGGCCTGCTGTAAAAGGCAGAGAGGGAAAAATATGGGGGCAACTGGTACAGCCCGGTTTTTTTGATCAGGGTTTTGGTAATACAACTGCAGCACCCTGGCGGGCGGGAGCCAACGAAACAACAATCATCGAGTTTGATAAAGATGTAACCATTGAAGGCAAACCACTGAAAGCAGGTAAATATGGTTTTTATATTGCGTATGGTGCCGTAGCGTCGACCCTGATTTTTTCCAATGACAATCAATCATGGGGTAGTTATTATTATGATCCCAAGAAAGATGTACTGCGTGTTACCGTAAAGCCAGTTGCTACAGCTCAATCAACAGAATGGTTACGTTATGATTTTTCCAACCAGACAGAATCTGCCGCTACCATTAGTTTATTATGGGAGAAATTAGCGATTCCTTTCAGGGTAGAAACAGACCTGGTACAACAGCAACTTGATCTATACAGAAAAGAACTTAGAACAGATAAAGGCTTTTACTGGTCGCCATGGCAACAGGCTGCTCAATGGTGTCTCGACAGAAATGTTAATCTCGAAGAAGCATTGCAGTGGGCAGATACATCGGTTAATGCTGCATTGGGTGATCGTAATTTTACTACGCTTTCAACACGTGCTAAAATTCTTGAAAAACTCGGGCGTGCATCAGAAGCAGCTGCAGGTATGAAAGATGCGCTGAACATGGGTAATATGAACCAGATTCACCAGTATGCAAGACAATTGTTACAGCAACAGAAAAACACAGAAGCACTGGAAATATTCAAATTAAACCTGCAGAAAAATCCGGGTCAGTTTACCACATTGCTTGGTATGGCAAGAGGTTTTTCAGCCGTGGGTGATTACAAAAAAGCGCTGGAAATGGCAGAAAAATCACTGCCACTCGCACCTCCAGGTGCCAATAAAACATTTGTTGAGCGCGCCATCAATTTATTGAAGGAAGGAAAAGACATCAATTAACCCTCCTCCATTCCTCCCAGCTCCGGACTTAAGTCCGGAGCTGGGAGGAATGGATAAAATTCGATTTATTATCTTTGGCACATGACAAAGACCCTTCCCCTCGTTGGTATCATTATGGGTAGTGACAGCGACCTCAATATTATGCAGGCTGCTGCCGACATACTCAAACAGTTTGGTATTGCTTTTGAATTGACGGTGGTATCTGCACACCGAACACCACAGCGTATGGCTGATTATGCAGAAAAAGCAAAATCGAGGGGTTTACAGGTGATTATTGCAGGTGCCGGTGGTGCCGCACATTTGCCGGGTATGGTGGCGGCTATTACTACATTACCTGTTATAGGTGTTCCTATCAAATCATCCAATTCAATTGACGGCTGGGATTCTGTATTATCTATTTTACAGATGCCAAATGGCGTTCCTGTAGCAACAGTAGCATTGAATGCTGCAAAAAATGCCGGTATCCTGGCCGCTCAGATCATCGGTTCTACCGACACCTCAGTGGGAGAAAAATTAATTGCGTATAAAAAGCAAATGCAGGATGAAGTAGGAAACAAAATAGATGGTCTGAAACAACAATGGCCTAATAGTTTTGATCAATAAAATAAAAAGCGTCAGCACACAGGTCTGACGCTTTTTATTTTTAGTTTATTTATTGCCCCGGCATTTCCATCTTACAACCCTTTGCTTCCATGAGCATGAAAATAGTGTTCATAAACATGGCTTCAATACCCCCATCACGGTTCGATGAAAAATAGATATAAAGGTCATCATCTGGCAAATAACGAAAGGCAGACTGGAATCCTTTTACACCTCCATTGTGGCCACGCAACTTAATGCAATTCGGATCCTCCAGCATCCAGCCTAATCCATAATGCACAAACGGCGGCTCCTGTTCAGGACGGGATTCTTTCTCCCATAAACGTTTCAGGCTTTCCGCTTCAATGTATTTTCCTGAAACAATACCGCTTACCAATGCATGTAATTCATTGGCAGTAAGAAATAAGCCCCCTGCTGAAGTCCATCGGGCAGCATCATTCCCCTCTCCTTTTTGTAAGCCTGTACTGTCCATAAAATAACCTGTTGCCTTTGCAAGTTTTTGATTGTAATCAATTCCGGCTGGTTTTAATAGATGTTCCTGCACAATTTGCTGGTAGGACTTTTTATAAAACTGCTCCAGTATTTTACCCAATACAATGAATCCTGAATTTGAGTATTGCAAACTGATACCTGGTGTATCAGTAGCCGGCTTCATTTTATTGATCAGTTTTAAATGATCATCTATACTCAACGTCTTTTCTTCACTGAAATCGGGACTTTCAAAGAAATCACCTAACCCGGATGTATTGTTGAGCAGGTGCCGGATGGTGATAGCAGCTGAACCGGCAGAGAAAATTTCTTTCGACAAATACTGTTTCACCGGTTTATCGAGGTCCAGTTTTTTTTGTTCTACCAATTGCATGATCAAAACTGCCGTTAATGATTTTCCGATTGACCCGATATTGTACCTAACATCCGGGCTATTGTCGATTTTCAGATCATGATCGGCCAGCCCATTTGACCATGCCAGTAATTTTTCCTTACCCTGGTAAAACAGCATGGTACCAGAGTAATTCATTTCTTTCGCCCTGGTCGTTAAAGCACTGAGATGGGTTGAAGTCAGGACCTTTTTGTTTGTTTCGTTTTGCGCCTGTATTTGTGTTGCGAATAACAAACAGACCATTAATAAGCGTTTCATGTGTGTAAATTTTGTCTTTCAAAAATGAATACTTAAACAGCTGTTTGCTATCACATATTTGTGTGAATGGGGAGTAATGAGTGATAATGAAGAAGGGCGGTAATCCGGAAAATAAACAATGTCTGTTTTTTACATTATTCAATGACAATGGCGCTGAACCTGACATCGAGACTGAGAGATGACTCCAACAACATATCAATCCATGCTTTTCCATAGCGGGCATACCAGATAGAAAGATTGTCTACACGTTCCTGTAAACTATCATTAGGAAACAACTGTTGCTTTAAAGATTGTATCTGCCTTTCTTCTGCTTCAAATTTTCTTTTCTCGGCCCGGAGCATTTTCTTTTCCAGTTCTGTCAGTCGCTTATTTGCTTTACTGAGTAATGCTTCCACATGTGCTTTGAGTGTTTCATCAATAGCGCCTGCTGTTTGTTTTATTTGCTCGTACAATGCTGTCAACTGTGCTGTTTCATGATGCAAACCCAATTGCCTGCCGCTTCTTTTTTTAACCAGCTGTTCCAGCAATAAACCAGCTTTGCTAAAAAGTGCATGATGATCCAGCTCTAGTTGCTGCATACGTTTTTCCTGCGCTGTGGTCATCAAGAGGAATGAGTTACGTAAAACCAACACAGGGTATGGTACAGCAATCGCTTCAAATACATGCTTTAATTCCAGCCAGTAGGCCAGCTCACCACCACCACCAATAAATGCAATATTGGGAAGGATGGTTTCCTGAAAAGCACCACGCAATATTACGTTCGGACTAAATCGTTCGGGATAGGTTTTCAATTCTTCCATTATCTCCGACTGTGTAAACCGAAGATCTACTGATTTGACAATATAGTCCGCTCCGTCTTTCTCAATTCTTTCCCTTCTGTCGTTGATCAGGTAAAACAGGTTTATTGCTCTACCGCCTGCCTGTACTTTATAATTTTTTCCCAGTTCATTAATCGTATCACTTACGATCTGATGTGAAAAACCTTCTACTAATTCTTTTTCTATCACTGAACTGAAGGCTGCTTTTAATGTATGCTGATCGGGTATCAGTACCACCAGTCCAAACCTTCCAAACAGTGCATTCACCATTTGCAATGTTGCTTCCTGTATGGTTCTGCCTGGTGTATAAGCCTGTCTGAATAATTCAGACAATTCTTTTCCAAATGGCAACACCCCTGTTTGTCCTTCAATACTGTGTAATAGTTGAATCAGTGCTTTGTCTACTTTCATACGACCAACTGCTCCGGTTTGTGCGGTGATCCATTTTAATGGATGTCCATCAACACTGATCTGTCCGAGTTCGTCCAGGTCTGCATCCTCACTTCCCATATAATACACCGGAACAAAACGATTACCCGGCAACTGTTCAGACAGGTATTTCGACAGCTGGATAGCGTGTAAAATTTTGTAGATAAAATAAAGTGGTCCGGTAAATATATTCGGCTGATGTGCGGTTACCACTGTAAAAGTATGATCGTTTTCCAGTGCCGCGATATTGTCTGCTACAGCTTTCTCTGTTTCCACCAACTGGTATTGTTGCCTTAAACTGGCGACCAGTATATTTCTTGGCGTAGCAAACTGCTGTCGGGCTTTAATGGCATCTTTTATACCTGAGAGATTGGGAAGATGGGCGTAAAACGGACGAAGTGCTGCTGCCTCCGCTAAATAATCGGCCACAATCGATGAAAAATATCCGGTGCTTTCGTAAGATAAACGGGTACAGTGATGCTTCATAATGAGGCGTAAAAGTACAATTTACTGCAAATACATGGAGCCGCTGGTCATTTTTAACAGGGGGGGGGTGAATGGTCAATGGTGAATGGTGAATAAATTGTTTACTCTTGAGTTAGGTCCAACTTCCGCGTGTCCCTCTATTCACCATTGACCATTGACTATTGACTATTCACCTTTTCCAAGATTATCCCTAAATTTATCACCACTACGATTGCTTATGGAAACCTATGGAAAGATAATCCTGATAGCCATGCCGATATTTCTGTTGCTGGTATTACTGGAGAAATGGTATGGCTGGTACAAAGGCAAAGAAACCGTTCGAACACTGGATATGATTTCGAGCCTCAGTTCAGGCGTTACCAATGTAACCAAAGATGTACTTGGACTCAGCATTGGCATTATCAGTTATGAATGGATGGCAGACAAACTGGCCATTACCCGTGTATCCTCCGGATTCCTTACCTACTTTATTGCATTTATAGCACTCGATTTTGCTGGATACTGGATACACCGAATTGCACACCAGTATAATTTCTTCTGGAACAACCACATCATTCACCACAGCAGTGAAGATTTTAACCTTGCCTGCGCTTTACGGCAAAGCATTTCTTCGATTGTAAAAATATTTACCGTCTTCTTATTGCCAGCCGCGATCCTGGGTGTACCCGGACAGGTAATCGCCATTGTGGCACCACTGCACCTGTTCGCTCAATTCTGGTACCATACACAGCATATCGATAAAATGGGCTTTCTGGAAAAGATCATTGTAACCCCCTCCCATCACCGTGTACACCATGCCATCAACAAGGAGTATATGGATAAAAACTACAGACAGATTTTTATTATCTGGGATAAGATATTCGGTACCTATCAGGAAGAATTAGCCAACGTACCTGCTGTTTACGGTATAACCAGGCCAGTTCGTACCTGGAACCCCATCAAGATCAATTTTATGCATATGTGGTTACTGATAAAAGATGCATGGCATACACAAAACTGGAAAGATAAATTCCGCATCTGGCTCATGCCCACCGGCTGGCGACCCGCTGACGTAGCTGAAAAATACCCGGTATATAAAATTGAAGATGTGTATCACTTTGATAAATATGAAACCGGTAATACCAAAACCATGCTTACCTGGTCGTGGATACAAATGATCTCTACCCTCTTACTCATCAGCTATTGCTTTGGTAATATAGCCACTATTGGCAGTCCGGATATATTTATCTACGGCGGGTTTATTTTTTTACAGATCTATGCGTTTACAGAGTTAATGGACAGAAATAACTATGCCTGGATTTGGGAAACACTCAAATTTGCTTTAGGCATTTCCATCCTTATTCGCACCGGGGACTGGTTTGGCATGAATCATTTCTTTAGCGGAGCTCAGTATGTAATGACCGCTTACCTGGTACTATCGCTAATGGTAAGTTTTTATTTTTCGTGGATAGAAAACAGGAGAATAAAAACAGAGAAATATGAATGATGAAATAAGGAATGAGAAAGTTAGATCCTGCTCACTTCCTTATTTCATCATTCATATTTCTCTGTTTCACACTGCTTCTCCCTCTAGATCGTAATCGTATGCTTTGGTAATTTTTACCTGTACAAAATCACCGGGCACCAGTTTTCTGGTGGAATGAACCACCACTTCATTGTCTACTTCCACACTATCAAATTCTGTTCTTCCCAGATAACGGCCTGCTTCTTTTTTATCGATCAGCACTTTGAAAATCTTTCCGATTTTCTCCTGGTTTTTTTCATAACTGATTTCCTGTTGCACTTCCATGATTTCCTGTGCCCTTTCTGCTTTTACTTCAGCAGGAATATTGTCTTCGAGGTCATAAGCACTGGTATTTTCTTCATGGCTATAGCTGAATATCCCTACGCGATCGAACCGGTGTTCACGCAGAAAATTTTTGAGTTCTTCCACATCATGCTCTGTTTCACCGGGGAAACCTGCAATTAAAGTGGTGCGTAAACAGATACCAGGCACTTTTTCTCTGATCTGTTGAATCAGCTCTCCCATTTCTTCCCTGGTAATATTTCTGCGCATAGCTTTCAGCATATTATTGCTGGCATGCTGCAGTGGCATATCGAGGTATTTACAAATATTATCACGCTCACGCATTACATCCAGTATTTCGAGTGGAAACTTACTTGGGTAGGCATAATGCAAACGTATCCATTCAATTCCCTTTACATCGGCAAGTGCATTCAATAACCTTGGCAGTTCGCGTTTTTTATAAATATCCAGACCATAGTAAGTGAGCTCCTGGGCAATCAGCATGATTTCTTTCACCCCCTTTTTTACCAGCCCTTCTGCTTCGGTTACCAGTTCTTCAATCGGCTTACTGATGTGCTGGCCTCTCATGAGTGGAATGGCGCAGAAAGAACAGGTACGGTTACAACCTTCACTGATTTTCATGTAGGCATAATGCTGAGGTGTACTCAGCAATCTTTCTCCCACCAGTTCAGCCTTATAATCGGCTTCAAATTTTTTGAGTATCAGTGGTAACTCCATGGTACCAAACCAGGCATCTACTTCGGGCATTTCTGCTTCGAGATCGCCGCGGTAACGTTCGCTTAAACAACCTGTTACATATACTTTATCGAGTTTACCTCTTCTTTTCAGTTCCACCTGATCGAGAATGGTATTGATACTCTCTTCTTTGGCTTTATCAATAAAACCACAGGTATTCACCACTACTATATTATGATCGAATTTCTTGTTCTCATGTACCACATCGATGGCATTGGCACTTAGCTGTCCACTCAGCACTTCACTGTCAACAAGGTTCTTACTGCAACCAAGGGTAATAATATTAACCTTATCCTTCTTTAGTGTTTTTGATTTCATATCTGGCGGCAAAGGTAGTAATTAGGTGGCAGAAGCTTAGCCCTGAAGCAGAAACGCACGTTCTATCATGAATACGTTCAGTATTTTGCCATGATCCGTAATATCTTCCAGGTATTGGCAACCGGCTTTCTGTAGTATAGCCACAGATGGCAGGTTGGCAGGTTCTGTGATGGCAAAAATGGTTGGTCTTTCGCTATTGACGGCCAACCAATGAAGACCGGCAATTAATAATTCCTTTGCCCATCCCCGACCCTGGGCCCAGGGCATGAGGGCATAACCAATATGAAAGGCGTCACGGTCGGGCATCATCAATACAGAAAAGGTTCCGGCAAAAGAACGGGTCGCTTTCTCCCCCACATAATAACGACCGATACAAGATCCATCCTGGTACAGCTGAATATTCTCCTGCAAAAAAGCCTCCGATTCTTCGCGGTTTTTTACGGGTCTGATATAACGCATTACATCCTGATGACTGTTTAACTGATAAAAAGCCTCCTCATCACCCTTATCAAATCTTCTGATAATCAGGTTATTAGTTGTAAATAAATACATTTTTTAATCTTTTTTTAAGTTTTACAACCCAATACGGAACAAAGAAAGCATTTTTGTAATGCAATCGTTACCAATTATGCTATGAAAAATGTTTACCAGTTTTTCTCCCGATCCGGTTTTTTATCTTCCAGTTATACGTTGAAATTTTTATTCATTGCTTTTATTGGCGTACATATTCCCTTGATTGTGCTGATTATGGCTATTGTATTTGACTGGATGCCATTCAAAGGATGGAACGTAATATGGATTGCTTTAACGGCTACTTTAGTAGCCACCGGGTTAACCCTCTTATTACTAAAAAGTTTATTGTGGCCCATTCTTCAGGCAAAAAATGCATTACAGGATTATACCCGTAAGAAAATAATTCCCGTTTTACCCATTCACTATACCGATGAAGCCGGACAATTATTACAACAGGTTCAGGTAGCCATCGACTCGATGGATGCTTTACTGAAAGAGCGAAAAGACATACTTACTTTATTATCGCATGATCTACGCACACCTTTTACGCAATTAATAGGTTTGGGTGAATTATTACAAGTAGAAAAGAATCAGGAACTATCGGGAAAATACGGGGGGATCATTAAAAAAATGTCGGAAGAACAATTAGTATTTATTCAGGACATCATTCAGATACTGGAAAGTGGAAAGGAAAATGACATATCACATATTTTTGAAGCCAGAAATATTGCAGATATTTTATCCATTGCCATCGACATGCAGCAACTGTCGGCAGCCAGAAAGCAGATACAGGTAGTTGTTCATTCTATTCCGGCCGTCAAAGTAAAATGCAATAATCGTTTACTGTCGCAGGCCATCTCTAATATTATTGGCAATGCCATCAAATTTTCACATCGGGGTGGTGAAGTGATTGTGAAGCTACATGTTTTCAGTGGTCATATACACTTACTCGTAGCCGATAAAGGGATCGGGTTTGAATCGGGAAAAGCGGAACTGCTGTTTCAAAAATTTACTTCTGAAGGAAAAACAGGTACAGACGGGGAAATCTCATCCGGTGTTGGACTATACCTTACCCGGAAAGTAATCCAGAACCATGGCGGCATGATCGCTGCTTTCAGTGAAGGTAAAAACAAAGGTGCCGTCTTTACCATTCAACTACCCATCGCTCACTAAGCTCTGCGATATTCTCTGCGTTCTTCTTTCTCTGCGGTAAAAAATAACCACAAAGAAAGAAGAACGGGGAGGGAGAAGATGATAAAACTTTACTTGTGTATCTCACTAGAGAAGTGAAACTTAATATCCGGATTATTCGTGATCTCTGTATTCAGGAACCATTCACTCTGAGCAAGGTATACCGGATGCCCATCTTTATCTTCTGCTGAATTCTGTTGTTTAAACCGAAGGAAATCATCCAGTTTTTTCTGATCTGTACAGGTGAGCCAGCAGGCTTTGTAAAAAGGAAGGGTTCTGAATTCACAGGCCGCACCATATTCCTGTAATAAACGATATTGAATAACTTCAAACTGGAGTTCACCTACACAACCGATGATTTTTTTATTCCCGCCAAACTGTGTAAACAATTGTGCCACCCCTTCATCTGTTAGCTGGCTAACCCCTTTTTCAAGTTGCTTGGTTTTCATCGGATCCTTATTCACCAGTTCTTTAAAGATCTCTGGTGAAAATGTTGGTATACCCGTGAAATAAAAATCTTCTCCTTCGGTAAGTGTATCTCCGATTTTAAAATTACCTGTATCAAATAAGCCTACCACATCTCCGGCATAAGCATCTTCTATTACATCTTTACTCCTCGCCATAAAACTGTAGGGATTACTGAAACGCATATCCTTATCGAGTCGTACATGGTGGTAATATTTATTACGCTCAAACCTGCCGCTGCAAACCCGCATAAATGCAATCCTGTCGCGGTGTTTGGGATCGAGATTGGCATGAATTTTAAAGATAAAACCACTGAACTTATCTTCTCCTACTTCTACTGTTCTGGCAGATGTATTCCTGCTTCTGGGCACCGGTGCTATACGGATGAATGTATCCAACATCTCTTTCACACCAAAATTATTCACCGCACTACCAAAAAATACGGGTGCAATTTTAGCGGTGAGGTAATCGTCTACTTTCAACTCTCCATACACACCATCTATCAATTCTACATCTTCTCTTAATTGTGCTGCATCTTTCTCCCCTACTTTCTCATCGAGTAGAACAGATGAAAGATTATCAATGGCTATCGTATCATCATCCTCAGCTTTGGTGCTGGCAGTGAATAAGCGAAGGCTTTTTTCATCGAGGTTGTATACCCCTTTAAATTCCTTACCACTGTTGATGGGCCAGGTCATGGGGTGAAGTGAAATATGTAATTCTTTTTCGATCTCCTCTAATAAATCAAACCGGTTCTTACCATCACGATCCATTTTATTGATGAAAACGATAACCGGTGTATCACGCATCCTACAAACTTCCATCAGCCTCCGGGTCTGGTCCTCTACCCCGTTTACACTGTCTACTACCAGGATAACACTGTCAACCGCTGTGAGGGTTCGATAAGTATCTTCAGCAAAATCCTTGTGACCTGGTGTATCAAGCAGATTGATAAGTGTATTGTTGTATTCGAAAGACATCACTGAAGTGGCCACGGAGATACCCCTTTGTCTTTCAATCTCCATAAAATCGGAGGTCGCATGCTTTTTAATCTTGTTACTTTTTACCGCTCCTGCCGTTTGAATAGCACCACCAAATAATAACAGTTTCTCTGTCAGCGTGGTTTTACCCGCATCCGGGTGGGATATAATAGCAAATGTTTTGCGGCGGTTGATCTCTTTTTCGTACTTCATAATGCTTAGTCAGAAAGACCGAAAGTCGGAAAGTCCGGAAGAACGGGAAACCGCTGTGAGTTTCTCCGGACTTCCAGACTCCCGGACTTTCGGACTTTTCAGGCCGCAAACTTACGATTTGTAATGCAAAAAAGGCTTAATACTTCATCTGCTTTGCCTCTGCCTTTCCCTCTTTTACGGTTACAATCCAATAGGTATCGTATACCGATTCATCGAGGTTCTGGAACTTATTCTCTTTGAGCAGTAAATTCACCAGCATGGGGGTTGAGTTGGAATGACCGGCTACCACAACTGTTTTACCCTCCATTTTCAGGAGTTCATCGGCAAATCCTTTCAGGTTACGATGATCATAGACCTGTATTTCTTTACCTGTTTTTTTGGCAAGCGGTGTGACGGTTGATTTGGTACGGATAAAATTGGTGGAATAAATGGCATCAGGCGCAAATGCCTTTAATACCTCGGGAATACGTGCGGCCCTTGCTTCACCATCGCTACTCAGTTTCGGATCGGCCTGCATCATGGTTGAACCTTGTGCAGAAGTATCTTTTTCAGCATGACGCATCAGGATAAATGTACTGGTCTGCGCCTCGCCATTTATAGCTGTAAGTATCAAAAAAGAAAGAAAAACAAGGGTAAACAACTGTTTCATGCGTAATTTTTATGGAACCAAGATAAGTGCTAAATATCTTTCCGGATAACCGCCCGTCCATTTTATTTACAGCCAACTGATTTTATAAGGTATTCTTCACATCTTATACTGATCAGAGGGTTTATTTTTGAATTCACCGCTTTGGTATCATTTTTGAATAGTTTATAAAAAAGCAGTATGAAAAGAATTGTTACACTCTTTGTTTTGATTGTTCTTCAGCTAAGTACCGATGCACAGGGTTTAGGAGGATTATTGAATAAGGCCAAAAATGCTGTATCAGGCAACCAGACGGGTTTGGCCAATGATGATATTGTAGCAGGTTTAAAAGAAGCCCTGGTGCAGGGTTCAGTAAAAGGATCCAGTCTTTTATCACAAACAGATGGATTTTTTGCCAATGCTGCTTTGAAAATTTTACTTCCTCCGGAAGCTCAGAAAGTAGAAAAAACATTACGTAGTGTAGGATTGGGTAAACAGGTTGATGAAGCTATTCTGAGTATGAACCGGGCTGCAGAAGATGCCTGTAAAAGTGCAGCTCCCATTTTTGCTGATGCCATTAAACAAATGACTGTTCAGGATGCCGTAGGCATATTAAAAGGATCAGATACCGCCGCTACTGCTTACCTGAAATCCAAAACCACCAACCCACTTACAGAAGCTTTTCGCCCGGTGATTGAAACTTCTTTACAAAAAGTTGATGCCACCAAACACTGGAACAGCTTAGTAACCAGTTACAATAAACTACCGTTGGTAAGACAAAAACTCAATCCCGATTTATCGGCCTATGTAACAGAACGTGCATTGAGTGGTATATTTTTCCAGGTAGCATTGGAAGAAAAAGAAATCAGGAAAAATCCATTAGCGAGAACAAGTGATATTTTGAAGAAAGTGTTTGGAGGGAAATAGAGCAGATTGCTGATGTCTGATGTAGGATGTCTGATTTGTAAGGATGGATGGAACGAATTTTAATATTATTGCCACTGGGTTCACAGAAAAAGCACAGCATTATTTAGTGTTTTTCTGTGTACTCAGTGGCAACTTTCTTTTAAGCAAACTGTATATCGTCCGCAAATGGCATTCTTCTGAAACGCTTACCTGTGGCTGCAAACAAAGCATTCGCCAATGCAGGGGCTATCGGTGGTAATCCAGGCTCTCCCAATCCGGTGGGGTTTTCATCAGAGGGAACAAATCCTACCACCACATCCAAAGGCGTATTGCGCATCCGTACAAAATTGTAAGGGCCAAAATTAGTTTGTAGGGCTGCTCCCTCTTTAAATGTAAGTTTCGTATACATGGCATGACCCAGTCCGTCAACCACTGCTCCCTGTACCTGGTTTTCAGCACCGCTCAGGTTTACGACTCTTCCGCAATGAACAGCACAATATACTTTTGTTATTTTAGGTTTTCCTTTCTCCATCTGTAATTCAACTACCTGTGCCACATAACTGTTGAAGGAGAACCAGGTGGAGAATCCGCGATAAGTATTGGGTGGTGTTTTGCCCCAGTTACTCATTTTAGCTACCAGTTCGATGACACTGATAAATTTATCTACATCATATGCCAATCGGCCAACGGGCTGCTCTTTGGCTTTCTTTAATAATTCAAGACGTAGTGCAACGGGATCTTTTTTCAGTTCTGTCGCCACTTCATCCATAAAACATTCATTGGCAAAAGCCTGCACATTATGTGTAGGGGCACGCCAGGGTCCTGTAGGGATATTGGTGGGTAAACTATGACTTTCAATCCGAAGGTTTTTCAAAGCACCTGCAGGATAGGTATCAGGACTTCTACCATTACTCAAACAGGCAAATGATTGCTGCCAGGCTTCCAGGTTTCCGTCTTTGAAAGCCGCTTTAAAACGGAACATACCACTTGCACGATAATAATCGTTCTGCATATCATCTTCACGGGTCCACTGAACCTGAACGGGACATTGTGCCGCCTGTGAAATCAGTGCTGCTTCCACGCCATTATCAGGACGCAGTTTTCTTCCAAACCCACCACCCTGTCTTGGAAGACCCAGCGTAATATTGGCTGCTGGAATATTTAATTCGCGGGCCACTGTTGCCACCAGGTTTTGTGGCACCTGTGTAGGGCCATATAATTCAGCTTTACCATCACGCACATCCGCATAGAAATTCAGGGGTTCCATCTGTGCATGTGACAAAACCGGTACTTCATAATATACATCCAATACTTTCGAAGCTGATGCCATGGCAGCATCCACATCACCGTCATTGCGGTTGGGTGTTGCCGCAGGTTTACTTAATAATTCTTTGAATGCTTTATCATGGTCAGCCGTACTTTCTAATTTCGATGCATCTTCCCAGGTTATTTTTAAAGCTGTCCTTCCTTTCATGGCAGCCCAGGTGGAAGTAGCAAGCACAGCCACACTGCTTTTTACCTGTACCACTTTTTTAACACCTGTCACTTTTAGAGCTGCACTATCGTCAAAGGATTTTAATTTTTTTCCATGTGCTGGTGGTCTGGCCACAACAGCATATAACATTCCTTCTCTTCTGGTATCAATACCAAACAAGGGCTTACCAGTTACAATGGCTTGTGCATCCACATCTTTTACACGGGTACCAATGATGGTAAAATCTTTGGGATCCTTTAATGGAACATTTGCAGGCACAGGCATTGAGGCGGCTTTGGTAGCCAGCTCTCCAAAAGAAAGTTTTTTACCCGATGATTTATTTACCACAAAACCATTCTCTGCATAACAATCCGTTGTCGCTACCCCCCATGTATCTGCTGCAGCCGCTATCAATAACACTCTGGCGGTTGCTCCTGCTTGTCTGAGTGGTGTATACCTGCTTCTCACTGCACCACTGCCGCCCGTGGTCTGGCTGCCATATTTTGCATCTAATGGTGCAATCTCTACCTGTATTTTTTGCCAGTCAACATTCATCTCTTCGGCAATCAGCATCACCAGCGATGTTTTTACGCCCTGACCAATTTCAGGATTGGGTGATACCAATGTAATCTTACCATCAGGTGCAATTTTGATGTATACATTGGGAGAAAATGGTGTTTCTTCCAGTTCCTGTTTTTCATTCCTGCCTAATGATGAAAAACCAACCAGCATACCACCACCGGCGATCATGCTGACACGCAGAAAATTTCTTCTTGAAACAGATGATATACTCATGATTTACCTCCTTTTGATGCAGCCAGGTGAATGGCTTTACGGATGCGGACATTGGTACCGCAACGGCAGATATTGGTAATAGTGGAATCTATTTCTTCGTCAGTGGGTTTGGGATTCTTTTTCAGCAAAGCAACTGCTGCCATGATCTGGCCCGACTGGCAATAACCGCATTGTGCCACATCCATTTCTATCCAGGCCTGTTGAACGGGGTGATCTCCTTTCTCACTCAGTCCTTCAATCGTTACTACTTTTCCTGTACCTACAGCTGAAACAGGCAACTGACAGGAACGTACCGGATTACCATTGTAATGAATGGTGCAGGCACCGCATTGCGCAACTCCGCAACCATATTTGGTACCCACCAGGTTTAACTGGTCTCTTAATACCCAAAGCAATGGCGTATCGGCATCTGCCTCAACAGACACTTGCTTGTTATTAACTGTAAAATTATACTTTGGCATATGAAAAATGGATTGATAGTAATTGTAAACTAAGTATTATATCAGAAAAAGAAAAACCAAATGAATTAAAATCGGTCAATCGCTTTTGAAAACAGTTCGTCTGGTAAACTAACTTTTTGTTCAGCATAGTGACTATTAGTCATGGTGCTCTCCTTTCTTTACTTTAAAAAGATGCAACACAGCAGGAAATAGGGCATCCATTGATTCCTTTACCCCTTTTACTGAACCGGGGAATGTGATCACAAGGGTGTCTTTGATATAACCCGCTACTCCTCTCGACAGCATGGCATAAGGGGTTCGTTGTTGTCCATAATTTCTTGCAGCTTCCATAATTCCAGGAACAACCCTGTCGAGTAAAGGTTCAATAGCGTCCGGTGTTACATCGCGGGGCGACAAACCCGTTCCACCTGTAAACAACACCAGTTGATAACCCTGCTCCACAAAAGCTTTTAACTGAGCCTGTATTTGCTGAACATCATCAGGAATTACCTGGTAGGCTGCAACTTTCACACCCAGCTGTTCCATTTTTTGAATGATGGCCTTACCCGAAATATCTTCTTTCCCGCCAGCAGCTACTGTATCTGAACAAACAATCACCGCACATAATAATTCCGCAGTCTGCACAGATATTTGATCTGTCTTCCCTCCTTTCTTTTGTTCCAGCCTTATATTCGATATTTCTACTCCTTTATCCAATGGTTTCAGCATATCATACATGGTTAATGCTGTAACAGAAGCTCCATGCATGGCTTCCACTTCTACACCCGTTTTATAGATTGTATGCACTTCCACCGTAATGATAATATCCAGTCCGTTTATTTCATGCTTGATAGAAGCAAACTCAATCGGTAAAGGATGGCAATCAGGAATGACATCACTTGTTTTTTTAATGGCCAACAAACCCGCTGCACGCGAAAATTCAAACACATCACCTTTCGGCACCTGTTTATTCCTGATAGCATCAATTGTTTCCTGTTTAGATACAGTAAGCCTGGCTGAAGCAATCGCTTCGCGGAGTGTATTTGATTTTGATGTTATATCAACCATAACTATTGATTCACTTTCCACTGATGTGTATTGACTTCAAACAGTTCTGCCCCCCAGACAGGCAGTTCCGCTTTAATTCTTTCGACCAGGTCGGAACAGGCTGCTATGGCTGCTTTACGATGGGGTGATGAAGTAAACACAAACAGACAAATTTCACCCACTCCTACTTTCCCCAGACTGTGATACACATGCATGCAGGTTAATTCATATTGTTCAAAAACAGCTTCTCTTATCTCATGCATTTTCTGGAGTGCCATTTCTTCGTATGCAGTGTACTCAATAGCCTTTACTTTTTTCCCCTCGATCTCATCGGCCCTTACCTGTCCCAGAAAAATACTATGTCCGCCAATTCCTGTTTTGGTACTGTGCTTATCGATACTGTCTGCAATGAATGATGCAGTAATAGCGCCTTGTACAAATATATTTTTGGGCTTGCTTTCTTTCATATCATTTTGTTTGACAAAACCTTTTCCATTCAATAATACCTCCCTGCAAACTAAGGATACGCTTCTTTTGTCCTAACTCTTCTGCTAACAGTTTAGCTGCCAGCTGGCTTCGTTTGCCGGATTGACAAAATACAACAACTGTATCATTCTTTAGTTGTGCGGCTGTTGTTTTTATCGCCGATAAAGGTATACGCAAGTGCTGAAATTCATTAACCTCGGGTGTTTCATGCCATTCACGCACATCTACTATATCAATATTGCCTTGCTGGATTAAAGTATTGAATGTACTGGCATCGATTTCCGCTACCTGTGAGGCAGCCGAACATAACCAGGCATAATCAGTTTTTGTGAATGCTTCTTCGGTTTCTGGTATCAGGCTTTGCGCAGGTTGTTTCCCTGTAATATTCAGTTTATACACTTCGTTACTCAATACATTAAAACTGAGCAGCTGATTGATCAATGGCTCTCCTAATCCTGTTATGAGTTTAATCACTTCAGCTACCTGCATGGAGCCAATAATACCGGGCAATACACCAATTACGCCCGCATCTGCACAATTCAATACTTCATTTTCTTTGGGCGGCTCAGGAAAGAGATCTCTGTAATTAGATGAGCGCTTACCATTCTCCAGCGGGGCATTAAATACGGCTACCTGACCCTCAAATCTTGACACTGCTCCATGGACCAGTACCTTTTTTTTCAGCACACAGGCATCATTGATCATATAACGGGTAGTGAAATTATCGGTACCGTCAACCACTATATCAAATGCTGGCAGTATCTCCAATAGATTTGTATTCCTAACATGCTCCGAAAATACCTGTATGGTAATCTCAGGATTTAAGTTTTCGAGATGTGCAGCTGCTATTAACGCTTTGTTCTTTCCAATATCTGCGGTCTGAAACAATACCTGCCTATGCAGGTTATGTAGCGATACGATATCGCCATCTGCAATACCAATGGTACCAACTCCGGCTGCTGCAAGGTATTGTAGTGCAGGACAACCCAAGCCACCCGCTCCTATTACCAGTATACGGGCATCATACAAACGCTGTTGCGCCTCTTCCCCAAAACCGGGGAGTATCATCTGTCGTTGGTATCGTTCGTATGAAATTTCTTTTTTCATCTTATCCTCCGGAAAATGGTGGCATTAAAGCTACAATGCTGTTTTCGGGTAATATCGTATTCTCCGATACAATTTCCTTATTGATCGCGACTACATATTTCGATTGAGACAAGGCAGGATACTGTTGCAGCAATGCAGACATTAAAGATTGAGAATCGGTAAACCCTTCTAGAATAATCTGCTTTGTCCCTGCCAGCTCCGCAAGTTGTCCGAATAAAAGAATCTGTGTTTTCATTTTTCTTTATGTTACTGAACACGCTCTACGATTATTTTTTGTAAGCCATGCACGTACCTGCGACCAGTAGCTATATCTGCAGCAGAAATAATAGCTATACGTTGCGGCGAAGCAGATGACTTAACTCCATCTACCTCTGTTATAATAATTAATTGCTCTCCGATAGCCGTGTTGAATATTTCATTCCAGGAAAACACCACTTTATAACCATCAGATGCGATACAGATAAAATAATATTTACTCAATGGCTTGGGATCACTGATATCAAAAGATGCTTTTGCTATCACATCCTTCAATAAAATTCCTTTCACCTTTTTAAGTACCGACTTCCTCACTACGAGGTGATTGTACACCACAATACTGTCGAATGAAATACTCGTAAATGCAGCAGCGTCGTCCAGTTTAAAGTGTATTCCTTTCTTTACTTTCCCTTCAATGGTAAAAAAATCAGTTGGTTTAGCATCATGCTGTGCGGAAACTAAACAGGGCATTACCCATACTAAAACAATTATCAGGTATCTCATAATTTAACTTTAAGCTCCTGTAAATAATAATTTATAAGCTGCCACTAGCAGAACAACAGCTAATATTTTCTTCATCACAGTTTGCCTGAATTTCATTGAACCAAAATAGGCCCCTGCTATCCCTCCGGTAAATGCCACTGACACATACACAAACATATCTCCACTGAACTGAATTCCATTTGTCAATTGTCCCATGAGTCCAGCTGCTGAATTAACAAAGATAAAAAGCGCACTGATGGCCGCTGTTTGTTTTTGATCTGTCCAGTTGAAAAATATCAGTAAAGGAGAGAGTATGATACCCCCGCCAATACCAATCATACCTGATAACAACCCAATCGTGCCTCCCATCAGTAAGGCTCCGGAAAAATGAGCAGGCTTCAGTGGCTGAGCATTGGTTTTACCTGGAATGAGTAATCGTATCACTGAAAATAATAGAAACAAGCCCAGTATTTTTTTGTAGATCGAGGCATCCATCGAAATCAATCCGCCAACAAATGCCATCGGTACAGATGCCAGTGCTAAGGGTAAAAACACTTTCCATACAAAATGCTTTCCCCGGTAGAATTGCAGAAAAGCGGTAAGCGATACAAATAAATTGAGCAGTAAAGCTGTAGGCTTCATTACTTCAGGCGCCACACTGAATAGCGCCATTAATGCCAGGTATCCGCTTGCACCGCCATGTCCTACCGATGCATATAAAAATGCCACTATCAACAATAAAATATAAAAAAGGAGTACATGATCCATATGCCAATATTAAACAGGTAAAAGATGTATGCTTACCAATGTACCTGCCTCAACATCTGTTACTTCCTCATCCAGTTCAATCAAACAGTTGGCTCCGGCAAATGAACGCATCCTGTAAGATTCCTGTGCACCAAGCGCCGATACTGTTTGACCATCATAATATCCTTTCAAAAAATGTGTAAGTCCGGTTGTCTTCTGATAAGATTTGTTCAGCGGCGCCTGTATAATTGATAATCCATTCTGTCCTTTAATCATTTGAGCAATAACAGGCAATACATACATATAAAAACAGGTGAGTACTGAGGATGGATTACCGGGTAATCCAAACACCAGTTTTGTATCCTTTGTACCAAAAAAAAGTGGTTTCCCCGGTCTCTGCTTTAACTTATGAAAGCGGGCACTAATGCCACAGCGTTTAGCCGCTTCTGTCACAAAATCATAATCACCCACACTTACGCCACCGGTTAATAAAACAAGATCACTCTGCTGCAGTGCCTGTTCTAACTGACTACTGAGTGTATCCAATACATCAGGCACCTTCATCACTTGCACCTGTTTTACACCTGATTGTTGTAAAACAGCCTTCAATGCAAAAGAGTTGGAATCATATACCTGTCCATAGGCCAATGGCTGACCAGGTGTTTGCAATTCATTTCCTGTAATAATGATCGTCACTGCCGGCGGCGGAAATACCATAACAGCTGTAATACCCATTCCTGCCAGAAAACCGATAGCAGCAGGGGTTAAAAGGGTACCTGCAGACAAAGCAAGTGCTCCTGTTTTAATTTCTGATCCCTGTAAACGAACATTTGCACCTTGTTTCAATTGTTCGTCATGAATTTGTAACTGATTATTTGTTACACTGGTTTTCTCCTGCATCACTACCGTATCTGCGCCATCCGGAACAGGTGCACCTGTAAATATCCGGACAGCTGTTTTTGGCTTCAGCGCGAGTTGCTGATGACTACCCGCTGCCATTTCTCCTTCTACCAACAGCTCACTATGCAACTGCCAATCTGAAAAAGAAAATGCATATCCATCCATGGATGATTGGGGATAAGCAGGTATATCAAGTGATGCCACTACATCAACAGCCAGTCTGTAACCCGCGGCATCCTGTAAATTCATTTGTACAGGTGATAATGTTGTAACTGCTTGCTGAATAATTTTCCGGGCTGCTGATACACTGATCATGATCTCTGAATTATTTAACCAATAGCGCCTATCCACCAATGGTAATCATACTTCTGTTTTGAATAATATCGGCTTGCAACTGTTCATAATCCTGCGTAAACTGTCCGCCCAGTTGTGCTGCTTTTGTTGATATAGATTGATGAATCAGCGGTAATACCGTTTCACCATTTCTGAGCGGGGTTAACAGATCAACTTCATCTTTGGAAAACAAACAATTCTTCATTTTACCATCTGCTGTTAAACGTATACGGTTACAGTCGCCACAGAAATGAGCGCTCATGGTACTAATAACGGCAAATGTTCCCTGGTAACCCGGCACCATAAATTTCTTGGCCGTATCATGTTTCTCTGCCTGCAAGGGAATAAAATCATACTGTTCAGCTACCACGGCTAATATCTCATCCAGTGTAAACACTTTGTTACTTGTCCAGCGATTACCACTGAAAGGCATAAACTCGATAAAGCGTACATGCAGGGGCAGGTCTTTTGTCCATTTAATAAAATCTATGATTTCGTTATCATTCACCCCACGCATGACCACCATATTTACTTTGGTATGAAAGCCATGTGTGATCATCAGTTCAATATTTTTCTGAACGATATTGAACTGATCTCTTTTAGTAAGCAATTGAAATTTATCGGCCTGTAAGGTATCCAGGCTGATATTGACTGACTGCACTTTACTCTCTTTCAACACTTCAATAAAGTCGTGCAGCCTGGTTCCATTGGTGGTAAGCGTTAAGGTAACCGGCAATTGTGATAGTCGCCTGATGATCTCTTTTGCATCTTTCCTGACCAATGGTTCCCCACCTGTTAACCTGATCTTATTAACGCCCTGGCTCACAAATAATTTTGCCAGTGCTTCAATTTCATCCACTTGCATCAGTTGCTGGGCCGAGGCAAAATCGTACTCTTCTTCCGGCATACAGTAAAAGCAACGGAGATTGCAGTTATCTGTCAATGATATCCGTAAATAATTATGTACCCTATGATGTGTGTCTACAATCATGTTTTACTGTTTAATCAATCGCCCATAATCTTCTTCGGTGTCAATATCAATATATCCAAGTGGAAAGTTAACCAATCCTACCCGATGCCGGTCTTTATTTATCAGCTGTCTGGCCCCTTTATCCCCGCTTAATTCCAGCAATTCCGGAAAGATGCTTTGATGAAACAATACCGGCGTACCGATGGTATCAGCATAGCTACAGGCAATAACAGGTTTTTGTGTATCCTGATAAGCAACTACCATCTCCTGAAATAGTTCAACTGTTATATATGGCTGATCGCAAACGGTAATAATCAGTGTTTCAATGGAGGGGAATGAGTTTTGCAATACGTTAATACCACAGCGAATGGATGTTGACATCCCTTCCTGCCATTGATGGTTGATAATTGTTTTAACGGCTTCCGATTCGACTACGATTGCCGGATCATTCAATACCACCAGTACAGGACCTGCCTTCAGATCAGTGGCTGCAGTGATGATCCGATGGAGTAATGTCTGGTTATGAAATATAAGTTGCTGTTTGGGCTTACCCATTCGCTTAGAAGCACCGGCGGCCAATATCAATACAGCAGTTTCAGGCGCTTTCATGATACTAAGGCAGATGATGAATCAGTTACAGGTTTAATGGTAAGACCTGCCCGTTGATGAATAGCATCCTGTTTATTACGTAGCGGTGCTGCATCTGCTGCTGCTACTGTTGCCTGAATTTCAGCAATAATAGATACTGCAATCTCTTCCGCTGTTTCTGCTCCGATATTCAATCCAACTGGTCCGTGAATGCCTTCCAGTTGTTTTTCAGACAAGGTGATTCCCTCTCCGGCCAGTTCATCCATCATCATCTTCATTTTTTTATGGGGCCCTAATACACCAATATACAGCAAATCCTTATCTAACAGGGCTTTCAGGATGGAGAGATCATAATTATAGTTATGCGACATCAATACAAATACAGTTTGTCTGTCAATGGTTACATGCTCCAGTATATGATCTGCTTTTGCATGTACCACCATACAGGATGGCATCGGAAATCTTTCTTTACTGGCATACATAGGTCTGCCATCAATTACAGTAGATTGCCAGCCCAAAATTTCAGCCATTTTCACCAATGGTATTACATCATTACCTGCACCAATAATCACCAATGATACCGGGGGTTGAATATACTCTGCGAATACTATGATTTCCTCCGTGCCGATTTCATGTTTACTGAAGGATGATTGCTGTTGTTTCGTTACCAGTTCGATTTCATTTCGAATGATTGTTTGGTCTAATACAGGTATTTCACCTGTTTCCGCTCCTTCTTCAGTATATAAAAAACAAGAGCCATACTGTGGCGCTCTTTTGTCTTTGATGGAAAATAAAGTAAGCAGCACTGCATGCTGTCGTTTGGCAGTTGCTTTCACAAGCAGGTCAACAATGGCTTTTCCCCGCTCATCCTGTAATGGTTCTATCAATACCTGAATCACACCCTGGCAACCCAGTCCCATTCCGAATTTAGCATCATCATCATCGGCAGTATCATAGGTTACAAGCATGGGTTTACCGGATAATATCACATGTAATGCTTTGCGGAAAGCATCGCCTTCGAGGCATCCTCCACTGATAGAGCCTGTGAGTTCCGCATCTTCGGTAATCAGCATTCTGGCTCCAGGTCTTCTGTAAGATGAGCCTTCTACATGCACTACGGTGGCCAGTGCTGTTTTTTTACCAGCAGCTACCGCTTCCTGGTATGCTTTTATAATAGCAACTATTTCGTGCATGACAATTTCTTAAAACTACTGCAGCTTATTTACGTTGTGCCTTCACCATGGCAGGCGTTACCGTACCGGGAATTTTATTACCCCAGCTGTTTTTAATATAATTCAATACGTCTGCAATCTGTTCATCGCTCAGGTATTCCTGGGCTGGCATTGCGCCTACATATTTTTTCCCGTTGATGGTCATACTGGCTGTGGAGCCTTTCAATATTACACTGATGAGATCCTTAGCAGGCTTTTTCATGTAATCTGCTTTGGCCAGCGGAGGATTGATTTCTCCCATACCCTTACCATCTGCCATATGACAATTCTGGCAATAGAGTTCATACACTTCCTTTCCCCTGCTGACGCTTTGAGGCGTTTTACTTTGTACAATAGCCCTGCCGGTAATGATAAATCCGGTTGCTATGAATACCATTACAATTTTCTTCATGTATTTTTTTCTCTTTATATGCCTAACTCTTTTCCAAAAGGCTGGTTATAAAAACGTTTCCCGGTTGCTTTATACAGGGCATTGGCTACTGCTGCAAATATGGGTGGGAACAAAGGTTCTCCCAATCCTGTCGGATCCTTTTCATTCTGTACAAAATGAACTTCAATAGCTTTCGGCGCTTCTGAATGGCGAATCATTCGGTATGCGTTGAAATTATTTTTCTGTGGCACCCCATTTACAAAACTCAGCTCACCATACAGGGCATTACCAATGCCATCAATGATACCTCCTTCCGACATATTAGCAGCCGCATCCGGATTTACCACGATACCACAATCCACTGCTGCATATACTTTTTCAACCACAGGTTTATTATTCTTCATTACTATATCCAATACCTGTGCCACATATGAGTTATGACAAAAATAAGCAGATACTCCACGGGCTACTTTTGTTCCTGTAGTTCCCCATTTAGACTTCTCTTTCACCAGTTTCAATACCCCTGCATACCTGCTGGCTTCATAATCATTGTTTTTGCCTACCGGATTTTTTGCAGCCCTGTCTAACAGTTCCAGTCTGAAATCGATCGGATCTTTTTTGGCGAGCTCTGCGAGTTCATCTAAAAAAGATTGTTCGGCACTGGCCATAAAATTGGAGCCAGGTGCGCGGAAAGCTCCAACGGTAATATTTGAATTGATTTCCCACTCTTCTGCCAGGTAATGATCCACAGCACCAGCAGGAAACCTGTTATGAGAACCATCTATCGGGCTTTCGGGTATACCACCAGCTTTTACATGAAAGGCTATCAACTTATTGTCTTTATCCAATGCTGCCCTGTAAGTAGCAGTGTACGTAGGTCGATAAATACCATAAGTCATATCGTCTTCTCTGTTGTACACCAGTTTTACAGGTGCATTGAGTTTTTGAGAAATAACAGCCGCTTCTACTAAATGGTGACCATAAGCACGTAAACCAAAACCACCACCCATTCTTGCCAGTCTGATATGAATTTTATCCTGTGGCAATCCCAATCGTGCAGTTAATGCCTGCATAATAAACATGGGTATCTGAATAGGTGCATATATCTCGGCTTTATCGGCAGTTACATGTGCAAAACAGTTTACAGGCTCCATTGTATTGTGGGCCAGGAATGGCGCAGTATAGGTACGCTCCAGCACTTTGGCAGCTGTTTTAAACGCAGTTTCAGGATCACCATCTTTCCGTAATACCTTACCCGGCTGTTTGGCTTTTTCTGCCATTGCTGCTTTATGTTTGGTGGTGCTCTCCAATCCACCCGGAATCACAACTGTACTTTTACCGGTCCAGCCATTCACAACTACAGATTTATCTGGCAGGTTCTCCCATTCTACTTTTACTGCTTTTTTAGCATTCATTACTTCCCAGGTAGTCTTACCTACCACCACCACCATATCTGTAAAGGAAGTAGTATCGAATGCATTTCGCTCATAAGTATCCGCCAGTGTATCAATCTTGAATACGTCTTTGATGCCTGGCATTGCTTTGGCAGTAGTAGCATCAAAAGATTTTACTTTTTGACCAAATGCAGGTGGATGAATGATCATAGCGATCAACATTCCCTCTGTTTTATAATCCATTCCAAACAAAGGCTTTCCTGTGACGATATTTTTACCATCCACATTCTTTTTTGCAGAGCCTATGATGCTGAAATCACTGATTTTTTTAAGTGGTACATTTTTAGGTGCAGGAAGTGTGGCGGCTTTGGCGGCCATTTCACCATATCCCGCTTTTTTGCCGGTAGACTTGTGAAACAATACTCCCTTTTCAGTCGTGATTTCTTCAGCAGGAACATTCCAGCTCAGTGCTGCAGCACTGATCAGCATTTGTCTGGCAGCTGCACCGGCGTTACGAAGCGGTCTCCAGGCTGAACGTATGGCCTGACTACCCCCAGTAAATTGTCTTTCAAATTTTTTAGGTGCAAAATCAGCCTGTTCAACGATTACATCTTTCCAGTCTACATCCAGTTCCTCAGCGAGAATCATAGGCATCGACGTTTTTACGTTTGAACCAAATTCAGGATTGGATGAAACCAGCGTGATTTGTCCGTTTTCACTGATTTTGATAAAACTGTTTAACTCGAGTGTTTTACCTCCGGCGGCATCCTCCATCCCAGGTATCCCTATCAATCCTGCCAGCGAACTAAAACTAATCATGAGTCCTCCACCGGCTAGTGATGAAACTTTCAGAAAAGATCTTCTGTTGAAATTATTTTGCGTTGACATTTGTCACAGAATTTTTAATGATTAAGATTTTGCCGCTGTTTTAATAGCCGCTTTAATTCGGAGATAAGTGGCACATCTACAGATATTACCATTCATGGCAGCATCAATTTCTGCGTCTGTAGGATTGGGCTTGCTCTTTAATAAAGCAGCGGCCGACATAATCTGTCCGGTCTGGCAATAACCACATTGTGGCACATCATGTTCCAGCCAGGCTTTTTGGAGCGGATGGTCACCATTTTCGGAAAGACCTTCGATAGTGGTGATTTTTTTATTGGCCACTCCAGCTACGGGTAACTGACAGGACCTTACCGCTACCCCATCGAGATGGATGGTACAGGCACCACAAGCTGCCACGCCACATCCGAATTTGGTTCCGGGAAGATCAAGATGCTCACGAAGTACCCACAAAACCGGGGTACGGGGATCAACATCCACTTCTTTGTCTTTTCCGTTTACATGTAGTTTAATAATTGCCATGTTTGTAAGATTTATTGAATCCGGGTTGATTTATTTAGAAACAGGAAGTTCCGATTTTTTTTGCATTTAATGATAGACTGATTAAACTATGTTAATACCGCTTCATTTTCTGCTTTACAACCTGATAAGCCTATTAAAAAAATTATTTATTGTCCTATTAGCCTGGTAAATGCTAATGAACCCAATATCCATTTACCATTTTCTGAGACATAAACTTCCGTAACAATAAATGGATTTACTACTTCATTACCACCTACAACAGCTGTGAGTCTGATACGGTTATACAAAATAGCCATTTTTCCGACCATCTTTACCGAGACATCCTGAATATCTGCCTGTTTATAATGAATGCCCCCACTCTTGATTACCTCGAGTTCCTGTTTCTTCGACATGGAGCCGCCCATATGAACAAACATGGCGTTTTCGTGAAATAACAGATCTAAGGAATCAGTTTTTTTATCGGCCATCCATTGCCATTTCTTTTTCGACAACTGAATGATTTCCTGTTCTCCAGCAGACTGCTGCGCTGATAGGAATGAAGAACAAGTCACAGACAAGCATACAATTAGCAGGTATTTTTTCATATTGATGACATTTAAGTGTTTAGTGTAGATGATAGTAACCAGGAATATTGTTAATACTTCCGAATGCCCGATAACAGCATAAAAAGATCACATCATAACAAAGATCATTTTAATTGGAGGCCTATACTTATACATTTTATGGTTTCTCTTACCATTATTCCGGTTAGTGGCAGGAGGAAACAGACACGGACCAGTAAAATTGTAAATTTGGTTACCGTAAATAAATGTGATGGAAGATATTATACGCCGGTTTGAAACCATTGAACAGTACAATTCATTCAACAACAATGAAACACTGCACCCATTGGTGAGTGTGGTTGACCTGTCGAAAGCCGATCCCAGAACCGGATCGAGGATGTATTTTGGTTTCTATACCATTTTTCTTAAAGATGTAAAATGCGGCGACCTTATATATGGACGACACACTTACGACTATCAGGAAGGCACATTGGTATTTATTTCTCCCGGACAGGTTGCAGGTATCAAAAGCAATGGAGAACTGTATCAGCCGAAAGGATATGCACTGGTCTTTCATCCTGATCTGATACATGGCACTTCACTCGGAAAACATATACAGGAATATCATTTCTTTGGTTATCAGTCGAATGAAGCATTGCATTTATCTGACCGTGAAAGAAAGATCATACTGGATTGTTTTTCAAAAATTGAATATGAACTGGAACGTGCAATAGACAAACACAGTAAAAAATTAATCGTATCAAATATTGAACTTTTCCTGCATTATTGTGAACGCTTTTACGACAGACAGTTCATTACAAGAGAGAAACCTCACCAGGGTGTAATGGAAAAATTTGAAACCTTACTGAAAGATTATTTCCAGACAGATAAACCACAACAATTAGGCCTGCCCTCCGTGGCATACTTTGCCGGAGAGCTGCATTTATCTTCCAGTTATTTTGGCGACCTGATAAAAAGGGAAACAGGAAAAACAGCGCAGGAATATATCCAGGAAAAAGTAATTGACCTGGCCAAAGAGAGAATATTTAATATAGATCAGTCGATTGCTGAAGTGGCTTACCATTTAGGTTTTAAATACCCGCAACATTTTACACGCCTCTTCAAACAAAAAACAGGCATATCGCCAACTGAATACAGAACCTTACAATAATTACCATGAAAAAAGCGCCATCGCTTTATCCGCTGAAGATAAAACCTACACTCTTTGTGGGTATGTTATTGGTAGTTAGCTTACTTACATCAAAGCAGGCGCAGGCACAGAAAGCTGAACAGATGGTAAGGCTGGCAAAGATTAAAGTTGATCCCGCCCAGTTGCAAGCATACAATAAGGCCCTGCTTACCCAAATGAAAGCAGCCATAGCCCTTGAACCGGGTGTATTAACCTATTATGCAGTGGCCGATAAAAAAGAACCGTCGAACATCACCATCCTTGAAATATATGCCGATACTGCAGCCTATAACAAACATATACTCACCCCACATTTCAGGAAATACAAAGACACCGTAAAAGACATGGTGAAGGCACTTGAACTGGTGGATGTTGATTTGGTTGGGCTTGCTAAAAAACCGGGTAGCTGATTCAATAAAATATTAGCAACTCTTCTTCTCTACTCGCCATTTTCACCGCAGAGAACAGCGAAGGCAGAGGTTTCGCAGAGAGGGTATAATGATGAGAAATGCCGGAACAAAGTCCGGCATTTCTCATACTATCAAATCAGACATCTGCCATCAGACATCCTACATTTCTTTATATATCAATTGCTTCTCCGTAAGCAGCTGCTGTAGCTTCTTTCAGTGCCTCACTCATGGTTGGGTGAGGGTGAACAGCATTGAGGATTTCGTGGGCTGTTGTTTCGAGTTTACGGGCCACTACTGCTTCAGCTATCATTTCTGTTACATTGTAACCGATCATATGACAGCCTAAGAACTCTCCGTATTTTGCATCGTAGATTACTTTTACAAAACCTTCTGTTGCACCCACTGCTGTGGCTTTACCACTGGCCACAAATGGCAGTTTACCTACTTTAATTTCGTAACCTGCTTCCTTAGCTGCTTTCTCTGTATAACCAACACTTGAAATCTCCGGCGTACAATAGGTACAACCTGGAATATTATTATAATCAATAGCTTCAGGCAGGTGATGGTGTTTCTTCTCTAAGTATGCCATATGTTCCGCAGCATTGATACCTTCTTTAGAAGCTACGTGTGCCAATGCCTGTCCGGGAGAACAGTCACCAATGGCATAAATACCGGGTACAGATGTCTGCTGGTATTTGTCTACCACTATTTTCCCTTTCTCTGTTTTGATACCATTTTCTTCCAGTCCGATATTTTCAATATTCGCCACCACACCTACTGCACTCAATACTACTTCTGCTTCAAGGGTTACGATTGATCCATCCTGTTTTTTAACCTGGGCTTTTACACCGGTACCACTGGTATCGAGCGATTCAACAGATGCATTGGTCATTATTTCAATACCCTGTTTCTTATAATTCTTTTCCAGTTCTTTTGAAATGTCTTCATCTTCTACCGGAACAATACGTGGCATAAATTCTACGATGGTTACTTTGGTTCCCATGCTGTTATACACATAGGCAAATTCAACACCGATGGCACCACTACCTACGATGATCATGCTTTTAGGCTGTTCTGGTAATACCATCGCTTCGCGGTAACCAATAACTTTTTTGCCATCCTGCTTCAGGTTGGGCAGTTCGCGGCTGCGGCCACCTGTTGCAATAACAATGTATTTTGCTTCGAGTACCTGCTTGCTTCCGTCGGCAGCTGTTACTTCTACTTTTCCTTTTGATTGAACTTTACCGTACCCCATGATTACATCAATCTTATTCTTCTTCATGAGAAACTGTACACCTTTGTTCATTTTTTCAGCAGCACCGCGGCTAAACTTGATGACACCACCAAAATCATGTGTACCAGTGGCATTGATACCATATTTAGCACTGTGTTTTACATATTCATACACCTGGGCACTTTTCAATAAAGCCTTTGTAGGGATACAACCCCAGTTCAGGCAAACACCACCCAGACTTTCTTTTTCAATGATTGCTACTTTAAAGCCAAGCTGTGAAGCACGGATTGCAGCCGGATAACCTCCGGGACCACTGCCAATTACGATTAAGTCGTATGCCATAAAAATTTAATTGATTTAATATCCCCAATGGAATCTGCCATTGCAGTTGCGAAATTACTGGAAATATGGCAAATATGGATATGCCATAAAGGGGCAGTCCGGCAATCTCCCTAACCGTTTACGGATATAACCGGTGGAGCCGTTAATAACATGGTTTTGCCCAAAGAAAGCAGGTCTATTTTGCTTTTGCAGGCAAGCGAATAGCTTCCATAGAAGCCCGGTAAATTAGGTTAGCGATTACCACCGCCGCCTGTTTTAAATCCTCAGGATAAAGATGATCAAAGGTATCGGCATTGGAATGATGGGTTCTGGTATGGTACTCCAACTGGTCCTGTATAAATTGAAAACCGGGAATACCCACTGCATCAAACGACAGGTGATCTGTACCATCGGTGTTCTGATTGGTCACGATAAAAGATCCCATCGTTTTTAAGCCGGCAAACCATTGCTCGAAAAAAGGCATGGCCGCTTTATTTTGCTGGGTATAAATACCCCTGATCTTTCCGGTACCGTTATCAAGGTTAAGGTAAAGAACTACATTTCGACCGGCCTCATTTAACTTTCCGGTTACAGTGTCCATCAGGTAGTCTTTTACATATTGCCTGGAACCCAGCAAACCCTGCTCTTCACCACCCCATAGTGCAATCCTGATGGTTCTTTTGGGTGTAAACTGCAATGTTTGAAGTATACGAATGGCCTCCATCATCACTGCTGATCCTGCGGCATTATCGGTAGCACCTGTGGCTGCATGCCATGAATCGAGATGGGCGCCTATCATAATCACCTCTTTTTTTAATACCGGATCTGTACCCTTAATTTCTGCTAATACATTTATGCCATCGGCTTTGGGTTTCATCTGAATTTGGGAAACCACATCCAGTTTTACCGGCACCTGGGCTGTATACAGGCGTGTAAATGTTTGGTAGTCTTCTAGGTTAATATCTATGTTGGGGAAATGATCCGGTGCATCACTTGCAAAACTACCTGCTGCACCGGAAAAGAAAGTACCATCACGGTTGTCCTGTGTAGTACTTAGTATAGCAATGGCATTCTCCTGGCTGGCCATTTCTTTAACTTTGTTGGTAAACATGATCAATGCCCTGTTATAAGCCTGCTCTTTTCTGCGTTGTGCCAGAATAGTATCGCGTGGTGAAAAAAGATTGCGGCCCAGTAATGCCATCTGTTCTTCTGTAAACCGGTTAGCATCGGGTATTAAATTTGATCTTAAAGAAAGATTACGTTTGATGAGAATGAATTTATCACGGAACTGTCCTTTATACTTATTGAGGTGCAGTGAATCTGCCATATCAATCACTATCAAAGTGCCGGATCGGTCAGGTATTGCGCTACTCCATGCTTTGGGTATGCCTGCAATGGGTCTGTAGTAAGGCACCGTCATGCCGAGGTAGAATTTTTTCAGTTCCCAGCTCTTGCCAACATTGCCCCATCGATGCTGGGTTACTGCTGAGAGCTGCCATTTTTTAAATTGATCGGCCACCCAGGAAGCTGCTCTTTGGTATCCTTCAGAACCAGTCAGCCGTGGACCATTTACATCTGTGAGTTGAAAAGCAATATCCATTACCTGCGAATGCAGAAAACCTTCCTGCTGAATACGCCTCACAATACCTGTATCATACTGAGCAAAAGAGGCATTGAATAATAAAATAAAGACAAGTGCATTGAGTAATCTTATTTTCATGTTGTGTTGATTATAGCTAAAGTAAAGCATCAGCAGCCAAGCCTGTTTATCAAAAAGATAATAGGCAGATTTTGACATAGCTCCCAAAACAAACCAAAAAGAAAGCAACTATCTTAGTTACTATAAACTTATACTATGCATGAATTTTTTAATGGCAAAGTTGCGGTAGTTACCGGTGGAGCTTCGGGTATTGGCAAAGCAACGGTACTGGAGTTTCTGAAAAGAGGGGCATCTGTAGCCATTGTAGATATTAATAACGAGGCCGGAGAAAAACTGGCATCCTCGCTGCAGGCAGAACAATTTAAGGTGAAGTATTTTTCCTGTCAGCTTACAGATGAATCCGCTATCAAAGAAAGCATGCAACAGGTTTACCATACATTTGGCCGGCTTGATTTTGCGTATAACAATGCCGGTATTGGTGGCGAGTTTGCAGCTGTTGCCGACTATCCGACGGATGATTGGGATAAAGTAATGGCCATTAATCTACGGGCTGTTTTTCTCTGTATGAAATACCAGATACCATTTCTGCTGCAACAAAAGCATAGTGCCATCGTGAACTGTGCCTCCGTATTGAGTACCGTTGCTTATGAAAATGATTCGGCGTATGTGGCTTCTAAATTTGGTGTACTGGGGCTTACCAAAACCGCCGCACTGGAATATGCCAAAACAGGTTTGCGCATCAATGCCATTAGCCCAGGGTTTACCCGAACACCCATGATTGATAAAGGTGATCCGGAAAAAGAAAGATTGATCGCTGCCAAACATCCGGTGGGCAGACTGGCAGAACCGGAAGAAATGGCCAAAGCTGTATTGTGGCTCTGTTCGCAGGAATCTTCTTTTGCGATAGGGCTTAATCTTACCATCGACGGCGGTTATACACTGATCTAACAACCGACCCGATTAATAGCCGGTTATTGCATGTACCGTTACCTGGCTTTATATGTCAATTACTGTTATTCTTATGAACAGCAATGATCTGCATTGAATCTACCCTAATTTTATTTCAATGAAAACGCATCTACTTTTTATACTCCTTTTATGCAGTGCTATTGGTCAATCCGGATTCTCACAATCTAATAGCGCTCCTCTTTTCACTTACAGAGGTTTCAGCATCGATACCAGTTTTTTCAAAGCTGAATCTCCTGAAAAAGACTACCTGCTTACTTTTTTTAAAACACAGGTAGATATAGTCTGTAAAGTTCCCTTAAAAGACAGTGTTTATCGTTTTATGACCACTGTTCCGGTAACCATTGGTGATAGTGTACAATATAATCCTGCTGCCTGCAGTAACAGAGACGGTATCGTTCGTTTCTATTACAAGCCATCGCCTAATTTTATCAATAATCCTGTTTTCTTACATGAACTCCTGCATGCTTATCACCGTACCCAGCCAAAAGGAGTTGCTAATCCGGAAATTTTAGGTTTTTATCAGCATGCAAGAGAAAATAAATTATATCCGGATGGCAGTTATGTACTGAGAGACCCCTATGAATTTTTTGCCGTTACAGGAAGTATTATTTTGTTTGGGAATATCCCTCGCCCACCTTTTTCAGAAGAAAATATTACCAAAGTACAGCCTGAATTAACTGCATTCCTGAAAAAGCTTTTACAAAAACCGCTTTGATAAAATATCCGGTTAAGGGCTTTGGGATTTTGCAATACCAACTGATCTGGGTAGACAGCTGAGAGCATATTCTGTGTTACACTAAAGAAATGGATGAAGTATTATATATCTGATGAGTTCGCCGTAAACACTTATTCAAAAAATACCCGAACGGTCTGGTAAAACCAACTGGTATCTACGGAAGGTGATTTCTGGAGTTCTTCATTAAAACCCTGGAGACCGAAAAGACCGGCCATATTACCATTTCTGAGGGCAATTTCCAGGTAGCCGGCCGAATTGAACCAGGCCAGTTTTTCCGTTTCCGGCACCGATGCATAGCTGGCACTGATGGTTTCTATGACTTCATTTCGCTTAAACACAATTTTAAAGCCCCTGCCCCTGCGCTGCTCATTAAATTCCGCTTCTGTTATATTGATGACCACATTTTCAAACTGATCTATGAATAATATCTGCCCTTCAATCCAGTCCGGACCAAGTGTTGGACGAAGCGGGTATTTTTCATCGATGTTTTCGATTGGCTGACCTGCACTGCTTAGCTGGTTGGTTTTGGATACCGTATTCACAGCCACAGCAACCGTAGCCGTGATTTGCAGCAGGTTATGGGCGTTTGGTAAAGCAAGTGCCACCATTTCCTTTGGCTTTTCGCCAGTGATCATGGTTAAGAGGCCATTATCGGCACAAATGATGAATTGCTGTTTGTACCGGGCCATCAACAGGTATTTCAATGGCCGTTCAAAGAGGTTGGCGATTACTAGGTGAAAAGTGCCAGCCGGATAATGTTTAAAAGCATTGGCGCAGATATAGGATGCCTGCGGAAAATTGGTTTGCGGAAGGTAATGGGTGATATCGCAAATATTAATGGTGGGGTCCAGTTGCAGGAACTGGCCCTTGATAGCACCAACGAGAAAATCGCGCTGGCCTATATCAGTTGTCAACGTTACAATGGGCATGCCGCCTAATTAACGTAAGGATGGCGTTCTTATTTCACCAGCTCCCCGTTTTTGAAGAAAAACTTGCGTACTAATTTATCAGCAAGTGATGGGAAGAAGCGGTTAAGGAATACGGTTTCTTTTCCGGTGAAAGTTAGTACAATGGTTCGTTTTCTTTTTTCAATGGCTTTGATGATGTGTTGCGCACATTCTTCAGCACTCATCATTTTGCCTTCATCCATCGGCGATTCGCCATGCGATTGTCCGGCTTTGTTCAATGCTGCATTTCTGATATTGGAGCTGGTAAAGCCGGGGCATACCCACATTACATTCACGCCAGACTCAAGTAATTCGGTACGCAGAGCCTCCAGCCAGCCATGTACGGCAAATTTGGAGGCTGAATAACCACTCCTGCCAGGCAATCCCCGATAACCGGCGATCGATGATATACCCACAATGGTTCCTTTATTTTTTGTGATATAGGGCAGTGCAAATTTGGTACAACATACGGTACCCCAGAAATTAATGTCCATGACCTTGCGAAGGGCATCGAGTTCAACATCTGCCACCAGTGCCCGCATAGACACCCCTGCATTGTTGATGAGTATATCAATGGTACCAAAAGATTTAATGACCTGGTCAATAAACTGTTTGCAATCCTGTTCCTTGCTCATATCAGCAGTATGAATGAGTAAGGGTTGTCCGCTATGTGTTGATTGTAAATGGTATAATTTATCATAGTTCCTTCCACAAGTGGCTACTTTGGCACCCTGCTGCAAAAAAGATTCTACGAGTGCTTTACCAATACCTTCCGATCCACCGGTGATTACTACTACTTTGTTGAGGAATTGAGACATAGTTGGAACAATTAAGTAGCAAAAATACAGCATTGGTTTACTTATAAACAGTTGAATGTGAGTAATTCCAATAAAAAGAAGCATAAAAAATTTGGCTGGTTTTTTATTTCACCTATTTTTGCACTCCCAAAACAAGGAATAGCAATATAACTTGTTGAATTAAAGGGAGGATTCCGTAGCTCAGTTGGTAGAGCAATACACTTTTAATGTATGGGTCCTGGGTTCGAGTCCCAGCGGGATCACTGGAATTTTTTACACAGAATTCAATCAAACTTAGAAGGGACGCTGAAATCAGTGTCCCTTCTGCTTTTTAGGGAAATTGCCAACCCAACTTATCACGGTAATATGCGGTAATTAACGGCAATTCAGGACATATGTTGCGACACCCTATGCGACACCCCTGCGACACCCCTTTTAACCAAAAATTGAATCTGTATGAAAAATGTATCGATCATCGCCCAATTCAAGAAAAAAAAGGCTTCCCATTCCTACGGTACCATCTTTATCCGGGGATATTACAACAGGAAGCCAGTAGCCTCATGTTCTACCGGTTTTAAGGTCAATTACCTGCATTGGGACCATGATGCCAGGAAAGTATTAGATGTAGCCCCCAATGCCAAGCTAATAAATACCTGTATTCAAAAGAAAGTACAGGAAATGGAAGCTGATTTGCTCCGCTCGGAAATCATGGGAGCAAAGATCAATATGGTAAAAATTAAGGGTATAGTAAAGGGAAATAAGACCAATTCCGATTTTATGGCATTCTGCAGGGAGAAAATCAAATCAAACTATACCAATGAGGCAACCCGCCGGCAGTATAATGCAGAATGCGGGAAAGTTGAAAATTTCCGTCAACCAATCACTTTTGCAGATGTGGATTACCAGTTTTTAGAAGGTTACCGCAACTACATGAGAAATACCCTGAAAAATAGCGACAATACCATTTGGAAATCAATGAAGTTCCTGAATACAATGATCAACCTGGCCATTAAGACTGGCGGGCTGCTTTCAGATAATCCCTTTCAGGAATTCGACAGAGGCAAGTATATTCAAAGTAAACGGACCTACCTAGAACTGGAAGAGTGCGACCGCATTTTTAAAATCTGTACCGATCAGGATATGCCAGTAATTTTACGCAGGGTGGCCATGTATTTTTTACTGATGTGTTATTCCGGATTAAGATTTGAAGATGCTATTATGTTTGATGCCGATAAGCACACAATTGAAAATAAGCGATTGGTGAAAATGACCTCGAAAGGTCGCGGGAAACTGGTAAATCTGAAGTTCCATGGTCGCCTTGAAGAAATCATAAATCTAATTCGTGAAAACCCCCTTCAGATAACAAACCAGAAATTTAACAACTGGCTGAAGATTATAGCAGGATCCGCAAAAATTACACAAAAACTTACGGCACATGTCGGCCGTCATACGTTTGGGGGATTTCTGGCTGATGCAGAAATACCGGAAGAACAAGCCCGCGAACTACTTGGGCACCATGATATCGAAGCTACCAGAATTTACTACCATATGAAAAACAAAAAACTCGATGAAGCCATTGATAAATTAAACGATCTAGGGATATCGAAAAAAATCCCCCGGCAAGTGCCAAGGGGATAAACCAAACAAACAGTGGAAAATGTACCTACTTAAATACGGTTTTTACTTTATTGTAAGCATTTTCCCGGTCAACATATCCTATCAACCCAGGATTTACACGTCTTGTAACTATTTTTAAATTGTCTCCCTTTGCCAGAGGTATTAGATTGGCTCTGATTGCAAAAAACCATAAAGAACTATCCATGGCCATAATATCACTATTTCGCATTGCTTCACCTGCAGATTCTACGTCCATAGAAATAAAATCAGCAAATGCTTTATGATTCGATAACCCTGTCAGTTGCATGAATCCGGATCCTCTGGTCATATAACCATGCTCCGGCTTAGTATTTCCAAGACTTTTAGCGATTGAACCAGTACCATATATTTTATTGGCTAATGCTACTGGATTAAAAGCAAATTGAGATGCATTAACAGCTGAAAAATGCTTTGGCCATATCTGAACAAGTCTCTTTGCAGAATAATTTAGCGATTCATACCTAAGACGAAAATATCCTGATTCGTGCAGAATGTTTGCTAAACACTCATGTAGCACATCATTTGTAGTGATCTTATAAAATCGGGTATTAGCCCGAAGAGAATGAGCAATATCATCTGCCCTGGTTCTGGCAATTGTCGGCACCACATCGATAATCTGTTGAACTGTAACTTTTATCACTTTTATTGAACTTTTTTTATTGCCTTTCTGATAACAAAAACAACTATGCCTATAATGACAAGGATCGAGAATACGCATATAATAGGCCCCCAATTAATCCCTTCTTTAACTTTAGATTTACCGGCTTCTTTTTTCTTCACACCAACACCGGTAGAATCAGATCGATGCTTTTCTTTCTTATTCTTTACGGACGTAGAATCAGTTGATTTACTTTCTGAATTCTTTGTTTCAGTAGTAGTTCTTTTTTTCGGCAAAAAAACAGATTCAATAGGTCGACCTCCAGGATCAATAGTATAACCTCCTGTGAAATCAGGTTTGATTATTACAGGACCAGTAACAGCCTTAGAATCATGTTTACCAAAAACAGCCTTTACCCCACCAACTTCAGTAGTCTCCTTTTTTTCTTCTGTTTTGGATTCTTTTGATTTATTGGATAAGCTATCATCCTGTGCCAAAAATGCAATTTCAGTTTTGGTAACGCCAGCACTGTCAGATTCCCTATTAAATGAATTTTTGTTTTTATTAACCGTTCCACAGGAAACACACAGGACGATCACAATACCAACTAATGCCAGTGCTAACCAAAATATCAATCGCTCCCTAGGTTTACGAGGTTGCGGCTCTGGATTGAAATATTGTTTGTAGGTAGTCATACACTAATTATTTGCGGTCTGCAATATTTGTTTTCTCATCAACCGTAGTACGAACTACTTTTTTTGTTTTGCTATTGATCAAATCAATAAGCCAATAACCCATTAAGCCCACTAAAAAAAACATGGTTCGTACCAGGGTTTCAATCTTTGGGTATTTCTTTGAAAGTTCTTCCCATATCAAAGCCAAAACAAATGGAGTTAATAGAGAAAGAATAATATTGATAACCTCGGAATTGATGAATTTTTTTAGTGAAAATTCCATATTTGCAACTTTGAAGTCCTTCTGGTAAGAACGTGCAAGAAGTAAGATGCAAATCAATGCACCAAGCTGGCCAGAGATGATGTTGTAAATCATGATGTACTTTTTTGTTTTTTACGATTGAATATTTTATCCCATACCCACTTAAACCAACAATAGCACCAACAGCGGCTTTCCAGCTAATCTGAAAAGTTTCAGCCCAGTCAATTTGATAGGTGTATTTAACCACCGGTGCTTGCAATAAATTCTTAACGTTTTGCCAGGACGCTGCAAGCGCACCACTTACGCCAGCTATTATGTTGTATTGTGTATTATGGTTCATGTGAAAATGATAAAGAGTTAATGATTACTTCGGTTGTTCTTTATTGGGTTTAGCAACCTGCTTTGGCTTATCAGCAGGGTATTTCCTCAATGCACTTTGTAAAAACTGAAGCACTTGCGCGGTGGCTGACTTGCTATCAATAAAATTCTGAAGATTGTTAACCAATATACGGTAATCATTAGCGTGCATTACCAATTGAACTGAATCAATAACTTCAGGCTTTGAAGTATCTGAATTTGACTGTTGGGCATTGGCTATACTCATAACCGAAACTGCCATTAATGTTAAAAAGTACCTTTTCATATTATAATAGTTAAAAATTTTAATCGCAAACAGTTGGAGAAATAGAGGCAGTTGATATGCAATACCAAGTTAATCCATTCGATATAAAAGTTGCTCCCGGTCTGTTTCTATTTAAACCAGTAAGATTATAACAACCTGATATTGTAACGCTTCCCTCAATTGCACCACAGTTTGTTTGAGATACATATATTACTCTTCCAGTCCATGAACTTGCTGTTGGTAATGTTACAGTGAAACTGCCACCGGAAGCGTTAGCAAATACAACGCCAATTCCATCTGCTACGGTATAGTTTGATGTTACACTTGTAGTTGCGTTTGTGTAATGTTGCCCTGATACATTAGAAAAACCCACATTGCTATTTGTATTCAAATCCTGATTAGCTGCTCTATAAGCTGCTGAACCTAACCCTAATAGGGTTTGTATTGATGCGGTAGTCATTGGCTGCCATAATCCATTGCTGCCATTAACACCTAAAATTGAAGATGGTGTAGATGAAGAAGACGCTGAATTAGATATTCCACCCCATTGCGCAGCACTACCGCCAATACTTAGACTACTGGCTGTACCCGTTAATCCAGTTCCTGCACCAGAGAATGATGTTGCTGAAATAATTCCAGTTGGTAAAAATTGTATGACATCACTCCAGCTACCGTTTAAGTGAAAAAATGATAATCCGTGACTCGCATTTAGTTGCTGAATCCAGCCTCTTGATGCTACAGTGTTATATATCTGGACTAAAGCTCCTGACCCTACAGTATTTGAAGATGTAGTGCCATTCGAATAAATTCCACCTGAATTTGAGGTTAGTAATGTTGCTGTTATAGACGATGAAGATGTTACAGCACCATTGCCAAGTACTGTAAAGAGAGCATTGTTTTGGTAGTCTGCTACCCGTAAGGCATAATTTGAACCATTGCCGCCCGCTATATAAGCACCGTACCCACCGCTATTTGTATTCCTCATGTCAATCAAAGTATTAGTGCTGCTTATTCTTCCATCTAATAATACACCAGATGCTGGTGATTGTCCACCTAAGCCTAACGAACTAATAAGTTTTGCTGCGCCAGTTGAAGCCGTAAATTCTAATGGATTAACGCCATTTGTTGCATCTCTTAAAAAGAAAGATGTACCATCTATATATAAACCCCAAAGTTGGCTTGTTCCAGCATGATTCATTAAAAGCTGATAATTACCTCCAGTTGTCGATGTTGATAACGCAGTATTTGAACCAGCAGTAAATACACCTCTGGTGCCATTCAATGTACCGGTTAGAGTCCCTCCGGTCAAAGGCAGGAAAGGAGTTGATGTATAAGCGTTAGACCCAAGTCCCAAAAAAGATTGAGTTATTGAAGCATTCATGGGTGCCCATTTACCAGCAGTGCTGTTATAACCCATTAAGTATGATAAACTCGCATTAAGGGAAGCATTATCAAATATTTCTCCATTCCACTGTGTTGAATTTGTCGCAGTAGCCGCATTCCCGCTTGTATTCTGATTAAATGTAGGAATAGAAGCAGTTACAGTAGTACCATCACCAAGCGTTAAAGTAAAGGTGCTACTGCTGATAGATGCAGATGATGGCCGCTTATTATAAGCTGTGTTCCAGTTTGAAGCATTGGCCGTTGCATTATCAACATAAGTCTTTACTGCGTTCTGTGATGGATATGCTGTATTACTTGTACCTAATGATGTGTTGGTACTTTTGTTGGCCACGTTTTCAGGAACGAACCCGAAACCGCCATCAGCTACCGCCCAATTACCCGCAGTCTGACCAGGTGCATCAGTCAATGATCTAACCCACGCACCAGCAGTAACCGCCTTGCCTCCGAGTGTACCCCCAACTTCTACATACCACATGTCACCAGTCTTAATGGCTCCACCTGATCCAGAACCACCGGAAGCCGGGAAAGTATTACCGGAAGCATCATAATTACCACGGTCTTTTAAAACCCCGGTAAGTGCTGATTGAATATAGTTTGATACCGCCTGAACAGTAGGATAAAGCACATTATTTACCGTAGTAAAGTCAGTGGCCTTATTTGCGCTGTTTTCGGCTGTATAGCCTAATAAAGGCTGCTTTGTCTGTATTCGTGACTGCATGGCCGTCAATGAATCCAAAACCCGCTGTATTGCCGGATAATAGGTATCAGCATCAGATTTAGTAAGCTTGCCCTGAATACGAACTTGTACGGCCGATAAACTGTCTATCATTCTTTGTATTGCCGGATAATAGGTATCAGCATCAGATTTAGTAAGCTTACTCTGAATTCTACTCTGGACCGCAGTAAGGCTATCAATCATTCTTTGAATAGCTGGGTAGTATGTATCAGCATCACTTTTGGTTAATTTACCCTGAATGCGGCCCTGTAAAGCCGTGAGTGAATCTGGAAGATTTGAAACTGTAGATTGAGCCTGCGTTCCAGTATGATTTGTACGATCAGTATAATAACCTGATAACTGACCATTCAATTTTGCAACAGTAGGGTTTGGATATGATCCTGAAAGATCACCACCTGCAGTTCCGGATGGCGGTAAATCAGTCGGTGTTCCTGTTATTTTTGAATATGGAATTGAAGTAATCCATGATGGATTTGAATACGCCCCATATGTTTTAACAGCCGTAGCCAGACTATCCTGATAGCCAGTAAACCGGAAACTCTTTATAACACCATTCACTTTATACTTTAAAGTATCTCCTGAAAACCAAACCGTATCTACAGGGTAATTCAAAATGCTTTTTAAAATCGTATTCAGTTCGCTTGCCCTCAATGGTTGTGCTGGATTATTAACTATTTTACCATCAATAGTTGAAAGAATCTGTGATTTTTGTGCCTCTACAAATTGGGTAGAAACTACTAAAATCAATAAGAATAGTACCTTTTTCATAAACTCACTTTTAATAAAATGTAACTGGGATATATCCCACAGATTTTACTTTGTTTTCGGTTGCATCAGTATTGTTAATACCATCTACTGTATCGCCGGTATATAAACCTCTATCTCCACCGGATCGCATAGAATTACCCTCATAGTTCGCACCAACAGAATCAGTTCGTACCCTCTTTACAGGATGCTTATGTTGACCAACCGCATCAGCCTCATACCCACCAACTATATTATCCATTCTTGCCAATGAAATACCTCTGCTTAAATCAAGACTTCGCATGAACATTGACCGGAGATCACGCCGGCGGAATGTTGTAGTACCATTTCCGGTTGAATGAAAACCGCTATACCGCAATTGGTTGCTAGTCCATGCATCATCAGTCACAGCTTCAGCCTCAACTACCTCCCATAATCTGGGATATTTTGATCTCAAATCGCCTAATGTCCCGTTCGCAATTAAGCTATTGACAGGCTGCGTTCTTACAAAAGCATCTTCCCCCACTTTGTCGAAATTTCCCTTTTCATCAGTCCAATCCCAAATTGATGCCTCGGCAGTTAATTCAATTTTTTCTGTGTCATACATCCAGATATTGGTTCTTATTAAGGATCCTTTTTCAATGTTTTGACCCGTAACAACATTTACCCAAAACGGACCGCCTGCGCCAGATAATTTTGCAATAATTGTTATCTTATGACCAGGGCGGAAGGTGTTTACATTCGCAATTGTGAGGGTAACATTTGATGTAGCGCGAACCACAATTAACTTATTGGCATAAGTAGCATCAATAGTTGTGTTTCCTGTCAACTCAACGACATCAATAAATGCACCTGCTCTGTTTTTCACCCATTCGGTTCTGTCTGCAAGCCTTTTTATAGGATCATTACTTTCGCCACTTGCTCCACCAAGAACAGGCGTATCTGTATCATATGTCCTGACAATTGGAAAATCATCATTTGGAGAATAGTTTGTCATTTTACTGCACTTTAATTCTGTAGTTAACAATAAGTGATAAACCAGCAGATTTAACAGTATCTGGCACCACTTTACGGTGAACCAGTACATTATCACCATTCAATAAACCCACCTCCCGGACCGTCATTGCCGGATCGCTTTCTGTAAATGTCGCCGACACTTGCACATATCCGGGTGATGGGTAAGTAATAGAATCAACATCCCTTGAAACAGGATTTGTGATTGCTGTATCCCCAGCGGTTACTGGAGTATCACTTGTACCAATCACTATTTTGGTAATTTTCTTACCAATCGCATCATCAACCATGCGCCGTTGTACATTAAGATTACCCGCTGTTAATAGCATATAAAAAAGTTTAATTAAATGTTACTGAATCACTATCCGAACTATGATCAAATGCTCCGTCATAATCTTCGGAACCATCGTAAAACAATCCTCCATTAATAATTACTGAATCCTCCGCCCTCAATTCCGCAGCTACAACTACCTGATCAGTTTCAATAGTTATAATATCTTCCACCTCAATCACCATATTCACACTTACCAACTCACTCCTGGCATTCTTATATTCTTTTACCATAGCAATCAAATCAGCAAAACTTTCATCGGTCACCACTACGTTTGTATTTGTAATCTCGATGCTGAATTTTGCCCAGTGTCCGTTTGCGTGTTCATTTACTTTTACATCAGCAAATCCGATACTCTTCAAAGCCTCTTCAATTGCATATACAGTTCCTTTGTATCTATGCAGTTCAATAGCCTTTTTAATCAGATTTCTTTTGTCCTGATCTGTTTTAGCTAACCGCAATCCTTTATATCCAAGAACGTCAAACTGTTTTGCCAATAATGGCAACGATTCAGCCGGCACCCTGTCTACCATGTACACTAAAAGAACTTCAAGTGGCAACGATTCTAACCGTCTTTTCATGGCCAGATCAAAAGCAAGCAAGTGCGGATAAATAGAAATACTATCCGGAAGTATTGTTTGCAGTTTATTCATCTGACGTACCAGTTACAGTTACTGAATTCGCTGTGCACCAGCTGTATTCATTTTCATCAATAATGAGATCAGCAGACGGCTGCACAACAGTTACACTATAAACACCTTCAACCTGGGCTTCTTTGATCAATTGTGATCTTACCACATTTACACCCAACCTTGTTTTTCTATCAGCTATATATGCCGCCAGATTAGCGTTTACTTTACTCAAAACTTCTTCCTGAACCGCAGAGTTCAATAACACAAGCTGGATTTGAATTGTATATTCCACTTTTGTAGCAGCTGCTACCACAACCGTATCATTCAACGGACGGACTTTTTTAGAATTACAAGCCGCATATACAGCATCCAGTATTTCTTCGGAAGGTTCTTCGCCATCCAGAAGCAACGGGTAAATACTCACACTTCCAGCTTCCGGTGTGTGATCTTTTACCGCCACATCAATAATTAATGGATGTGCGCTTTTTGCATGGAATTTGTATGCATCTGATGGACCTGCCACACTAAATGCTGCAGGTGCTAAAAAAAGCCTCTCCCTGAATTCATCATCATTCTCTTCATCACTTCCACCATTTGTTTCATTTACGTTAGATGCTCCACTCACATATGCTTTGGGGTCAAGGATTACAGCAATTTCACCAGCAGCATATCCATTCCCTGATTTACCCTCTGTCGTACACATTGCTTTGATATCAACATATGTCGCTTCCTCTTCAACGTTTTTACTTTCTACTGTAATAAATATTAGCTGCCCATCAATGCTTTGAACCCTTATCCCTTCCGGAATATTTAATGGACCATGGCCATTTACCAGATTAAACCGAATGATGCATTGGGCTGCTTGTGGTGGCAACCTGAACACTCCCTGAATTTCAGCAAGCAATTCAAGTGCTACACCTGCAGCATTTACACCTAAATTCTGGTTAGCAGTTTCGTTAATTTGATTTTTAAGCAATACAATTCGGTTCGTTCCTGCTTGTATGAGGATCCGTTCAGCTTGTGCCGGCTGCAACTTCTTGCCTGATAATGCTTCATATTCAGCTATGAACGCTTTCAACTCCACATCAGGATCCGCATCTATGAATTTTATCTTATTAGCCATACTATATAACCGATACATTTAATTCACCAGAACTTAAAACAGTGCTGGTAAGTATTAAGTAATAACCCTGACTACCAATAAAAAAATCTGTTGAAAAATCCAATGCACTGAAATCGCCATTCATATCTTCTGTGCCAGGTAAAATGTCCCAAGTGCCATATTCGCCCCAATTACTTCTAGCCCATAAAAGCAACTGTTCCATATTGCTGATATTACCAGGATAAGCTACCGTTGGTGCTGATCCGTTTGGCTTAAAGTCAACGCCAAAGAAGGTACCGGGTGGAAGATTTGGTAGTAACGCATCAAAACGAACTTGTGTAGTAAGCAACGAAATAGAAACCGATGCAGTAGTTGCGGCATCTGGTTTCATGTAAAGAACAAAGCGATCTACCAATTGAACCCAAGTCCCAAGGTATCCCCAGTTATTCTTTACCCAGTTAAACATTCCGTTTATGGTATTGAATCCGGTATCAGGTGCCGGCGGGGTAATACTTTCGCCATCAGCTATTAGTTCGATTGAATATTGACGGCCATATGGATTTGGGGGATAAAAAGCCTGTAGAATGAGGCCAGTATTTACATCAGAAGTGGTAACAAAACCGCCGTCTAATGATAAAGTAAGGCTATCAATAAAATCCTGATCAATTAACTGATACGTGATTTGGAAGTACAAGATATCATCCTGATAAACATGCTCAATTTTATTGACCTTCACGCGCTTTTCCCATATATCTACAGCCTCTAAAATCGCTCTCTTAATGTTTGGAATAGCTTCCGTAATGGGAAGATCAACGTATTGGAATATATCGGACCCGAATTCAGGGCGAAATGAATCGCTACCCTTGGAAGTTCTTAAAATAAGATCAATACACTGCCTGATATCTGAAAGCCCTTCGGCAATAGCACCAAAACCAGCAGTGCTTATCTGCCAGTCTTTTGATTTAATATCAGATAATACTGTTCCCATTGTTTGATTTATACCTGTGGTGTTCCAGATATTCCGCCACCGGTAGTTACACCTAAATGTTTATGCATTTTCAGGGATACAGTACCAGCTTTTACATCGCCCGTAGTTTCAATGTCACCTTCAACAGTAATTTTACCGCTACCGCCATCAGTTGTTGATGTTCCAATCGCACCTGCAGTTAATGTTCCTTTTACTACACAGTTACCAGAAATATTAACCACCGGGGCTTCAATATCAACTTTCGTAGCAGCTTCTACTTTTGCATTGGTACATTTTATATCTACATCACCAGTAATATCAATCGATACTTTTCCCTGTCCGTTGATGGATAAAGTTCTTTCGGCGCGGTTATAATCTATAGACAATCCGTAGACAAATGCAATGTGAACGTTTTCATTTTCAGACCCTTCTGCCGGCAATTCGTTTTTGCTATAAATAGCACCGCCAATTACACCAAATTCAAAAGAAGGATCCATCATGCACCATACATGCTCGTTTACATCATAGGGTATGCTGAATTTATCCTGGTAAGTTTTGGGCACAGACATTGGCATCCATGGGCTTACAATACCGTCCATGTCTTTAAACTGTACTTTTGCCATGCCTTTTGAGGCATTTACTTCTACCACAATTCCAAATACCAGCATAGTTTATACCTTTTGGCGAACCGATTTAGTGGACGTATTTATTTTTGGGGTTGATTTTGAAGCCTTAGAACTGATATATTTGATTTCATCTACCTTTCCAATTCTCTTAATTTCCAACTGTGTCTTGTATCCATCATCGCGGCTAATTGTGTGCACACTTTTTGTTATTTGATAAATGCCGGATAACCTTCCACAGCCTGTGAGTTCAAAGTTTACCCCACTTATCAATAGTGGATTGCCCTGAACAGTCATAGATCCGGATTGTTGAATCGTATTTTTTAAGCGAAGTTTCGCCTTTGCAATACGTTCTGCCTGCTCTCTGTTTTCTGCCCGCTCTCTTATCTCCAGAGAATCTGCATTTTCAGAATCAGAATCCGATTCACCATTATATTCTACCAGTTCCTTATTTTCAGGATTATGAAACTTTACGTTTGCATTTTTATATATTTCACTGCTTTTGTCTGTTATAGAACATTCAATCAAATCGCTTTTATCAATAGAGGCGATTGCATTACTCTGCTCTAAGGTTTCTAAATCTGTGAATACCATTACTCCACCCTTTACAGAAAAAGCATAACCGTATTTTATAGCAAGGCCCTGCAAAAAAGCGAGATCATTTTTATCACGCTGGGTAACTCTTCCAATAGATAAATCAGGAATTTTACCCAGTATCTTTAGGTTATGTCTTGCAGCTACCGTCCTGGCAATTTCAGCCAAGGTTTTATTTTCATGAGCGGACGACCTCTTTGTGCGCAATTTTGTAGTAAAAAAGCTGGAGACTGCACGTATTGTTATCTGATCACCACCACTTCCAAATGAAAATTCAGGTTCATCTATACAGAAATCACCGCATTTCAGTACCTGATCAATAAGTATTATTTCAGCTGTAATTTTTGCCAGTTTTTCCGGATACCATGCATTTTGCCACATCCCATCAGTATCTTCCAGCACCAATTCTAGTTCATCAGCCTCATCAGATACTTTATCGGTATAACTTAATGATACAAGATGATCAGTGACATCATTTGTTATGTCCTGATTATTGTAAATGATTCGATATGTATGCGGTAATAATTCCATTCTATCTTTTCCAAGGTGGTAACAATTCCTGATCAGTTTTCACAGACACTTCCGGTAAAACAGGAACCAGAACAACAGTACCTTCCGGTATTTTATCATAGATCGGCAAAGTAGGATTAGCCTCAATGATCGGAGTGATTAGCGTGGAACGGCCATAAGCCTTGTATGCTATCTGGTCGAATCGTTCACCACCCTTTGTTATATATTCAAATAACTCGCTCATGCTCTTCTTATTAATACCAGATAAGTAATTGAGGAATTTGCAGTCTTTAAAATATTAGTGGCTGATTGCAGCTTTAGATTGTTTGTTCGCAAATCATCCAACCCTGATATCGGAAAATTGAAATTTGAAACTGCATTTTGCATACCGCTGATAGCCTGAAGTATATTGTCAGGATCCGGTACGATATCGGTTAGGGTGGAAATATATTCATTGTATGCAGTCAAGTTTTTTGAAATAGAATCAAGCGACCTTTGGATATCAGTTCCAATAAATGTTCGTTGACTAACATTATTTTCAAAGTTGATTGCTTGTAAAGCGACTGACTTGCTTTCACTATCAATAACACTAACCGATTTTGTAGCCAGTCTGGGAATAGTTGGTTGCTGCACACGACCAGTATTAAACGGTGTTTTATTACCTACCGCGAATGCTCTTTTACGTGCTGCTTGTTGTTGCTGGGTAACTTTATTTGGTGTTACATACTCCTGTAGTGTGACCTGAATTGTCATTTCTACAACTGTGCCGTCTGGTAAGCATTGAGCAGGTGTTTCTGTTAGTGACGTTAAAACATAATCGCCAAGGTATCTGCCATTACCCATTATCAATGGCATTACCTCAAAAACATCTTTTGCCGCCTTTAACTGTAAAACGATTTGAGTAGGATTACAGAATTCTGCACGTAATTTGAAACCAATAGATATTTCTTCAAGTTCATTCGCTATTGGTTGTAAACGAGGTTTACCACTAGCCAGACTATGTTTTGCATAGGTTGTTGTGTCCGTCCGATTAATTGAATCGGGGGATGTTATTGGTTCGAATTGTATGTTTCCCAGTTGACAAAACATTCTTTTTACTACTTTTTATCATGAATACCTGGTTCTATCCCTTTTCCTTATAGCTTCATCAATCATCCGGAGTAATTGGCGATCATGTTTCTTCAATTCATCGATGATATTGCTTCCGCCACCGTTTAAAACGGGAGCATAGTGAAGGGTTATATTGCCCCCAGATGGTGCAGCAATTGCCGGTGTGGGGTTTATACCACCAACCGGACCGGCCATAGCATTAGTTACCCTACGCATAGCATCTACTGCGGGCTTCACTTTGATATTTGAAACAATTGTTTCCACCAGTTTTATTCGGTGGATATCGCGTAATGGACCTTCTTTTGCAGGGGAAAATGGTAGGAAGTTTCGAATTTTCGTAACCATCCCTTTAATAGCCTCTATAGGTTTATTGATAAGAGATTTTATACCCTGCCAGATATTTTTTACAATATTCGCTCCAGCGTTAAAAAATTTTGAACCCAATCCCAACACCCAGTTGAGATATCCAGTAAAAATATTCTTAACCCTATTCCATAATCCGCTGAAAAATGCAGTTATTTTACTCCAATGCTTGATCACTAAACCTGTTGGTGTATAGTTTAGGAAAAGATTTTTTATCCAGTTCCATGTAGTACTGAAAACTGCTACTACACTCTTCCATAATTTTGAAAAAAAAACTTTTATCTGATCCCAGTATTTTATTAGCAAATAGGCACCAACAGCAATAGCAGTAATAATTAACATTATACCCGTGGTCATAAGTATTTTATTGACAATACTTACAGTCTTACCAAAGAGAAGTAATGCTTTACCCGCTAAACCCCACAATCCAGTAAACACAGTTATTAATGGTGCAGCTATTTTTAAAGCCAAACCTACACCGATTAGAACTACACCTATCTTAGCAATTGTTTCAATAGTTTTTTGATTTTTCTCTACCCAGGTACTTACTCTTATGATTAAATCAATAAGTTGGTTAATATGCCGATTAATAAGTGGAACCAACCCTGTTCCAACTTTTTCTTGCAGTTCTCCAAATGCCAGTCTTGCTTTATTAGCAGCTGTTGCGTTTTTTTCAGCCACACCTTTACCTTGTCGTTCTAGCGCATTAATTATAACTTCTTGTGCTGCGGCAATTCCTTTTGTTTGAGCAATGAGTTTAACTGTTCCTACTTCTTTCGCTGTAAGAGTTCCCATTTTTTTCAACGCAGCAGCTCCATTGATAGGGTCGTTGAATGCTTTACCAAAAGCAACGATATTGCTCATAGCATCACCAAAACCAATAGCTTCCATATCAAACGCAGAGGCGACAATTCTATTAAATAGGCCGCTAGAACGGGCTACCTCATCACTAGCTTTTTTGAAGGTTGCAAGTTTTGTTTGAACCGCTATAATTTGTTCGTCCTCGACACCTATTGAATACTGTAATTGGCTTGCATATTCCGCTGCTTCCAAAGCCGCTTTATTTGTCTTTTCACCCATTTTAGAAAAGACATTGATTAACTTATTCGTAGCAATTTCACTTTCTTCAGCTGCTGAAACAGATTCAAGCATGAACGCAGATATAGCACTACCTGCAACCAATGAAGCATTTGCAGTTTTATTAATTCCATCTTGAACACGCTGCATTCCAGTTAACTTCTTTGTTGCTTTTCCAACTCCACGTTCAATTACATCACTCATTTTATCTATTGCAGTTAAAATGAGTGCTATTTTTAGGCCTTTATCCATCTTCAGACTTATTCAATTTGTTATGTAATTTGACAGCTTCACTATGCCACTTAGCAATTTGCCGGCTTGAATATTGAAGTATTTCTTCCGGAAATTTTCCATAGAAATGCGAGGTGAAAGCAATTGCTTCACCCCCAATCAAAAATTTAGTTCTGCGGCTGCATATTTAATTTTGTTCCAATCCTTTCCCTTCATGAATTTCAAATCTTCAAAAACAACATTTTTACCATCAATTTTTGTACACAGAGCAGCCACACCCATGGTTACTTGGTTAGCTTTATTTTCATGGAATTTTGCACTTTCTTCCATTTCCCATCCTTTCAATTCTCTTACTTCCGCAATTCGTTTATCACTTAGGGTTATTCTTTTAACAATACTTCCGTTTTCGTACCTTTTTGTTTCTATCAGCATAACCTCATCGGTTTCATCTAAATACTGATAACCGTCTGTTGTGTCAAAAGGATAGTTTTTCTTTTCTTCTGTTACCGTAGCTTGATTTTCCATTTTATTTTGTTTGTGGTTTTATAAAAAAATGCCTGTTGCCAGGCATTAGAATACTATTATGGTAAATGGGTTATTGACCAATGATATTTCTGTATTCAGCCTGCAGATCAACGCCATCTACAATGTAGATGTTAGCCTCTGCATCAAATTCAAGTACGTTTGCACCGTTGATTTCCATTTTCAGGTATGTGCATGAAAGGCTACTTTCCTGTTCTGCATTATCATTGGGCTTGAAATTTGGCAAAGGCAATCCTTTTGATTGCACAGTTGCATAGATGATAACTGGGACCTGTCCGACACGATCACCACCTTCCCAAGTTTCCAAAGATGCTCTGATCATTATCTTCAGAGCCTTATAGATGTTGCCGAATTTTCTCAAAACATCTGGATAAATCGCATTCCACTTAATACGCATTTCCATTTTATCAAAGCCGGCTGGATATTCACGCTTACCCAATAAACCCAATGCCTTTTGTTCAGACATAATGGCCATAAGCTTTGGAGAATCCACTTCTTCTGCCTTGCCAAGTAAACTGTTACCATCTACATAAACGTTACAGTTCGTAAGGCGGTTATTTTCGATACTCATTTATTATGATTGAAAGATTATGAAAATTGTTTAGGCTACGTTCTTCAATAGGTTGATATCGATGAAACTGTTGAATGTGATTCTCTCACCAGGCACTGGCGGCATCATAACAATATCAAATGTTAAATGACCAGCAGCGAGTTCTTCAGGAGGGTTATTATTTGGATCATAAATAACTTCTGAACCAGTCAATAGCGCACCACGCTGAATAAGTTGACGGATAAATCCGTTGGCTGTTTCGCGAATCGCATCGATCAAAGCCTTATTAATTGGTCTGTCAACAAATTGCAATGCGGCATTTTCCAGAGATTCATGTATTACATCTGCAGTTCTCTGAACAGCAATGAAATTATCAGGTGTTGTTACAGTAGGATAAGCAGCCGATCTGTTACCCCATGTATTATATCCGGATCCGAATGTGTTGAAAACGGTTGTGATTCCTGCTGCATTCAAAGAATTAGCCTCACTGGAAATATCGTTTGCACCTGCTGTGATGTTTCTTTCAACACCTACAATGCCTTTAATTTCCTTGTTTGAGGGCGAAAACCAGTATCCGGATGCATTATCAGTAGCTGCAATTACGCCGGCCATAAACTGACTGTATGGAAAGTCTACATTAGAATCTGTAGCGGGATCATAAGCCTTTAAATATGGGTATAAAAGGTAAGCCCTTTTACTCGCTGTATTGAAATTTGATGATGCTCCAACGCCACGGTTTGTAATCGCTGCGCTTACCGTAGTTCCGAAAGCAGCATCTAACAATGTAATTGCACGGAAAGCATCAGCTTGGCTGATCAGTTCGGTAGCAACTGCTGCTACACTGCTATAGCCAGGGGCAATCAGGATTTTAGGATTGAATCCAAACTGATTTTTTGCCAATGCCCAGCATTTTACCCCAGTTCTGGCACCGGTACTAGAATTGTATGTGCCTATGATTACACTGGATGTAATAGCGGCGGCATTCAATCTTTTGTAAGTGAATTTGAGAACAGTGTTATTTGCTATAGCACCGCTAATCACCTTAAAGTTGCCAAATTCATCCAAAGTATAATCAGTACCAAGTACAAATCCGGATGCTTCGCCGGCATTATTTAGCACTGTCACAGTACCAATTGGAGCATAAGCCAATTTCAGCTTTCCAGCGGTTACTGTTTTTTCTTCAGCTGTTACATCACTGCAATGAGCGGTAGGATCGAATACATTCACAACCAAAACAGAGGCTACGCCCTGTTTAAAAATGTGTTCAAGGGCTTGTGGAATCGTAAATCCAGGCACCATCTTACCGAATTGGGCTGCATCTTTGGTTCCGTTTACCTGCACCAATGTATTCAATGGACCAGTTGGAGCAATACCAACTAAACCAATAACCGCAGATTTAACAACAGTTACCGGGCGTGGACCTTTATCCTGTACAATGGTTTCTACTCCGTGAAGAAATGCCATGATTATTTTTTTGAAGAATGAATTAATAGATTTTGACCAATCATTGACTTAACGAAATCTGTTGCCGGCAATTCATATTCTTCGCCTTTCACAAGAATGAATTCATCTGCGCCAATGTTTCCGACCCAAGTCACATTGCCATTGTATATAACTTTTACCTTTTCAGCAGAAGATGCTGTTTCAGGTTTTTGATCTTTTATGTTATTATTAGGGTTCGGCATTTTGAAAATTTGTTTTTACAAGATTTACAGCTTCTGTGATATCATCATCACCATCTGTTAATTTTTGCATTTGCAATTTTGTTACTGTAAACACCATGTTATAACTAAACAAAGCAGATAGTTCATCACGATTATCAAAATCAATAGACTTCAACTTTAATCTGCCGCCATTACTTGTTAAATAACCCAGTAACGAATCTTTTATCAGTCGAATGACATTATATATCCCGTTTTCACCTCGCAACTTGTTTGATTGAAGGTTCAAAAGAATATTTATGCCCTCTTCTTGGCGAATAACGTTTGTTGAACCAGATGGACCGAATTCAGAACCAGTATAAGCAACCAAAACCATGGTTTTATTCTGATCAAGAGCAGAATCGATAGCCTCTTTTATTGAAGCATCAGATTCAGGTAGCGAAGAAACAGAAGCTACAGTGCTGATTGAGGCCGTTAACCTTGTTACAATTTCATCTTCGAGATGATTATATTGAAATGGTTCTGGCATTATGCACTTTTAAATTTAATTCTTGCTTCAAGTGTCTTTCCATCGTGCATTTTCCTCACACTTAATACAAGAAAATCAACTTCTTGACCAGCTATTGTTATAGTTACTGGCTCACGCTTATTCGTTTTTACTGCATCATGTAACCCTGGAAAATCAGAATGATTATACTCCATTGTTAAATGATCAGTATCATAATCAACGTTTGCCAGCTTTTCTTTCTCTGTTGGCCCTTTATAAAGAACTGTAGCGGTTTTTACAGGACCGCCGCCTGTAGGATTCCAAACTGCAGGATAACCAAATGTGCTTTTCACGGCACTCAATAAATTATCCTGCAGATTATCAAAAAGGTTCATAACGCTTATGCATCAGCCACCATGATACCTGCTTCTTTCAAAGCGGTAAGGATAGCGTTAACACTGCTTTTTGTTGCATTTGCCAGGGCCTGTGTAGTTGCAGCATCACTTCCGTTTGCAGTAGTGATTTGAGCCACATTTTCCGCCACAGACACTTTAGCCTGACTTTTCAACAAAACCTGCACTGTTGATGCTGTTGATGCAGCGGCTGCATAGGCGTATCCAACCAGCTTATTAGCACCATTAGCATCACTGTTTGTCATTTTTTTCTGTCCTTCGGCATCATCGAAGTAAACAGGCGCACCTTGTGCTAATGCTTCAGTGGTTGCATGTGTTTTCTTTGGTAATTCAAAAACACCTTCAATCTGAACAGCGATGGTTTCACCTTCAATACCACCTACAAGGGCAACACCAAGCACATCACCAACCAATACCGGGGCACCGCTAACGATGGTTTCGCCATTTGGCACTGTGTAATCCAGAACATCGCCACAAGCGACTAAATTCTTTGCCATAATTTTTATTTTAGGCCGGTGGCGGGTGGCCACCGGCATTTATGAATTGGGTTTTGATCAATTGAGGTTATGCACCTGGGTTTTTGTAGGTTCCGCGATGATCCCACCATTTCGCACCGAAGTCCTGACGGGCTTTGATTTCAATTCCATCCACTTCAAATCCATAGCGGCTTTCGGTGTATAAACCTTCATTTCCCTCCAGGTAACCATACGTTGCCATATCAACAGTTGCAGGATCAGCAAACACATACCATGGACCCGCTGGCAGACGTGGTTCAACAATCTTTTGTAAACCGGCAGATGTAAATGGATTTACCTGACCTGACTGGCTTGGCGTGATATTGGTAAGCAACTGATCAGCTGCCATTTCCTGTTCTGGTGCTACTACGATGTATTTTGGAGTGATTGAGATCAACTCTTCATCAGTCAATCCAACCTGACGGCGCATTGCTGTGCGGGCTGCATTCATGGTTGTAGCATCCAAAGCCGCACCGGATGAAGCAAGGTTTTTGTGGCTAGCAGTATGGAACAGGGCCACATTATCGCCAAGTTTCACGTTACCAGTAATTAATGCCCAGAAAACACGGCTTTCGTTGTTTTTTGCGCCCCTTGCGATCAGTCGGGCTACGCGAACAAAAGCTGCCAGATCATCATTAATGATCATTTGGCGGGACATTTTGAAGATTTTCGCATAGGTAGAAAGCTTCCAGCCATCTTTTGTTTCCACAAAAGAGCCGTATTTGATTTCGCTTCCTTCTTTTACCTCTTCGAATTTCGCATCACCACCAAATTGAATACCGGTTGATTCTTTGAAATCAGGCAAATTCTGCTGGGTTGCTAACGCTTTGAACGTTTGCGGAGTTTCATCGTATTCTTTACGAAGAATTTTATTCGCAACGTTTGACATCAAAGCAGGAAAGTCGCTGGTTGTCATACCACGCTCATACAATTCCTGTTTGTTAAAGCGGTTCACTTTCATACCGCGCTGTTGTAACAGCGTTTCGATAGCACCTAATACGCTGATGCCACGGAAATTTGCCGCCAATACACTGGCTGCATTATTTTGCTGGCCAATAGGATAAAGGTTGGGAGCCGCACGATTCAACATGGCGAACTCAACCGCACTTCTTTCTTTCACCTGCTCATCATCACCAACAACGGTTGCGTTGGCTCCGCGTGTTTGTGCTTGCGACTGACCTTCAGCCAGTTTAGCCAACACCATTTCACGGGCTTTATCCAGGGAAATCTTATTGTCAGCGATCAATGTTTCTGCATACTCTACGCCTAAACCAGCGGCGCGAACTGCAGAAAGAATACCAACAGAACGCTGGTTTGCAGCATTGGCTCCAGCCGAACGCTCTTGCTCGACATCTACTGTAGTAGTAGTTGTAGTAGTGCCGGTTTCTGTTACTGCTTCGGTGCTAGCAGAACGGGTTTGTTCAGTAGCTGCTGCGCCGGTTTCTTTTGTTTCAGGCATATTTCTTTGATTTGAATTTGAAATGATTTTTACATCAATGGGGTTTTCGTACTGTTTATTGTTCCTAGTAGAAGCCAGATAATCTGCTGGAACTGGAACAAATGATATTTCAAAAGGCTCCCAATCTGTAGCACGATACAAAGGGACCTGATCAACTTTCTCTTCGATTAAATACTCGTAAACATTGTATCCGATGGAAATATTTCTGATAATACCATCGCGGACATCTTGAATAAATTCTTCAAGTTCTTTTCTACGGCTTAAACGAACTGTTGCATGTAGTTGACCGCCTTTTATCCAGGCTCTTTCCACTACTCCCAATACAACCTTTGTTACACTGCCATATCGATTATGGTTATCAATAATATTGGCACCCTGATTAAGTCTGTCGAGACGGACTTCTGAAGTTTCCATGCCCAGAACTTCCCTAATTAAACCTTCCCAACCAATTTGAAGAACTTCAGCATCAGTAGCAGCTACAACATCGATCGTGTAGTTCTCTTCATTGAATGAATTCTCAACGAATTGAGCGGCTCTTAAACGGGGTTGTATTTTTTTTACTTGTTCTGGCATTTTATTTTGTTAGATTTTCTAACACTTTGACCATACGAAAATCGTAAGGTCATTTTTGAATCTATAGACAATCCGTAGACAATTTTTTGTTTTCATAGGCTACTCTTACGATATCTGGCAGCTTCCTATATTCCTGCACCGGTAATAATGGGATGAGGGTAAACATTGTAGATAAAGCCTCTGGCCATACCTTCATTTTGCTTGCATTATCCCAATTGCTATCATACTTTCCATGGCACCCACATGCTGGACCTAAACACATATAATTCTGCTCATGGGTTGCCACTGACGGAAAAAGTGACTTAGGTAAGATGTGAGCCTGTGCCGCAAACTGATAATCTTTATTACTGGAATAACAAGATTTACCGCACTCGCAACAAATCCAGTCGCACGACTTTATTTTTTTTGCATACCACTCAACCAAATCTGGTCGCTTACTCGCTTTTCCCTTTGGCTTTTCTTCTTTATGAATCCGGCAATATTTACCTTCATAAATACAGCCAGGTGTACTACACAGCTGCATCGGTTTTTTCTTTTGATTTATCTACATTGCCCTGCTTTTTTGGATCAAATCGAGGATCGCACTCCGGCTGTAATCCTGATTCATCAAACATTTTTTTATCAGCAATCATTTCATCAATTACCTCTTCCGGGTTTAGACCATTCTCACGTATCGTTTCCTGCCAGCTTTGTAAGCCACCACGGATGGCATCTACCTGCGCTGAAATTTCTTTAGTAGGATCGATCATTTCACGTCTTGGCGGTGTCCATCGAACAGGGACCAGTTGTGATTTAGCATTACCAGTTATTACGGCTATCTGCATAAACCATAGCCACGTTTTATCGCAGAACATTGGGATTAGCATATTCCATTGCCACACTTGAACGTTTCGATGAAACATCAGCCAACCCATACGACCACTACTAAAGTTGACACCAGTTAAATCGCCGGTTAGGGTAACGTAATCCATTCCAAATCCACATGCTATTCCACGTAAAACCCCCTTTGTATATGGATCATAAGACTGACCTGCATCGGGAGGGGTAGCCATGGTAACAGATTTGCCCGGTGGCAACCTTTCAATTATACCTGGCTCAACTCTTTCCAATAAATCATCATCATCGTCAGAAACGCCAGCGACCGGCTGTATTGAACTATCAGTAACAAATACTGTAAAACACTGTGCAATCTTCTGCCTGATCAGTTGAGCATCCTCGTATTCATCAAAGTCTTTTAAGCGAAGCATGGATGAATGTCCAAAAGGAACACCACGAAACTGGCCGGGTCTTTCCTTTTCAAAAACATGAATTATTTCATCAGCTGGTATTCGATTTGATTGAATACTTTTTTGCATATTGTCACCAGGATGATTATCCCACAGCCAATAGGCAACAATCTTATTTTCTTTATTAAACTCTACTCCGTAATAAATGTATCCGCCCAATTCTGTTCTATCCTGCCATTTGGTTGTATCAATAAAATCAGGCTCTAGAACTTGTAGTTGAAGTGGGAAAGGGCTTGACTTGACATCGGTTATTCGTTTGCGAACAATACATTCGCCGCTCTCTGCAACCGTACGCATTACCAGATACATCAGTCCGTAAAAATTCAGATGGCCATCATAGTCGCACATTGTAGAATCAGCCCATGCTTTCCATGCGTTCTTTAATTTCTTTTGTTGCGCCTTTGAATCAGCCATTGGATTGGGAACTATACCGGTACCAACAACATTATTCGCAATTTCTTTAACGGCTCTTTTTGCGTATGGGTTATTCCGGACCAGATCACGGCTTCGGTTTCGTAAAAAAGTTAATGCTGTATGAATTTCAGAATTAGCTGACGTGCTTTGTGCAATCCATCCTGAAGTTCTTCGACCCTTCGATGCTCCCTCATAACCACGGTTTCCAGATAATACACCCAGAGCCTGCTTATATTGCATTCTACGAAATCCCCATTCAGGAAAAAACGCATTGATCGCTCTGTCAAATAAGTTGGGGTTTATCTTTTTTTTCATCGTAAACCTTTTGAAAATGTTGCAAACCTGCGACCTCTAGTTGATGGCTGTTTGCCATTTAAGCCCAATTCGTCTGCCATTTCATTTAAAATCTGCTGCATCTCTTCCTTACTGCGGTAGGTTAGTTTTTTATCAGCATATTCTACTGTTAGAACGCCTTGGGCGTAGGCTTTCTTCAGTGTTTCATATTCTGTAAGAGTAAAGGCCATAATTTAATTTGTTAGAAATTCTAACATTAATAGTCCGAAATTCCGGCAATTCTTGCGATTTCCTTTAAATCTTCTACGGTTTGTCTATAGATTTTGCGGGCTTCAATGGTTTCAATTCCATTTCTAACAGCACAAATCTTTCTTTTGAGCCTATACCCAATAAATCTTTCACTTAACATCGTGTTCCTTTTGACCAGAAAAAAAACACACCAGCGCATATATGCAACATTGAAGGTGGTGCCAGATATTAAAATATCTTCCGTAACTCCAAAGTGCTGGCAAGCGGCTTCAACAATAGCTTCTTGAACTTTGCTTACAACAATTTTTTCCATACTCAATTTTTTTGTTCTGGCTGAATTGGTATAAATGAATTGTTTTCTTTATTAATATCCGGAATTGGATTATGTATTGACGGAAGCAATGGCTGTAACGGCGTATTGAATGTTACAGTTGTTAAAAACAATCTACCAGAGAATAGCAAACGGATTCTCTCTAAGAATGATAATTTCCAACAACAGGTTACAATGCCATCTTTTGTTAAGTGGGCAGGTAGGGGCAAGTATTCCTTTTGGTTTTCAGCAAAAATTATATTTCTACCAGGAAAGTCTATCGGTTGCATCAGAAAGTATTTAGTGCCAATACTATTATTCTGATGTTTCTTGTTAAAATTTTTTTTGGAATTAATTATGCACAGCTGTGGATTACCAGATAGAATCTCTTTTTTTCTTTGGCTTTTTGGGTTTATCTGATTTTTGAGCAGTAAGGCCAATTGAAAACGCTTGCCAATGATTTTCCTGAAACATATCCATTCCCATAATGGCCGCTGCTGCTCTAGCATAAACTCTACAGTCTAACGCTTCATTTCTTTTATAAGTTTTCTTCCACTGATAAACTGTAAACCCTTTCTTGTTGGTAGTTCGCTCCAGCTTTTCCGATGTAATACCCCTGAAATAGTGGCTGTCATATTCCGGAAAGTGACAGTATCCGGATGGATAGGTTTTATCATCATTCGGGTTTAGTTTAAGCCAACCATACAATTCAGATTTTATTAAAGATACTCCTACACCAAAAACCTTAACCGTGTTTAGTTTTTGTCCGGCTCTCGTTACCTGCACGGCAGCAGGAGCACTGTACATCATTGCAAGTTGCTCACGACCTTTAACGGGTATTACTCGACCTGTTCCGGCATGTTTGCTACAATACTCATACACATGCTGGGTATTATATCCGGTATCAATGGCCATAATAGATACTTTCATCATAGCACCATCTGATCTTGTAAATTGCTCATCCAGAACAGAATCCAACATTGCCCATGTTTCTGGCTTGGTGGTATCGCCATTAATAACCCTGTAATCAATACTTTGGCTTTCCTTTCCACGCATCCAACCAACAATTTCTAATTCAATCCTGTCGGCTTGTATATCTACACCACATGTAATAAAGCAAACATTAGGTAATACAGTTCCACGATTATACTTTTCACGAAGCGAATAAAGCCTTTCCCACTGTGGAACTTCGCCCTCTTCTTCATAACATTCACCAAGTTTTGTGTTGACGAATGTTATTCGCTTTGGTATATCGCCCTCACTCTCATCGCAATCCTTCGCCATATCCGCCCAGCTGTACATTCCATAAGGGGAGTACAATGCATTGATAAAATAACCATAAGTCTTTCCATCTTCAAGTTCAGGAAAATCAGCAATCCACATTCCGCCGGCCAGCATATTGGTTTTATATATCTCATCGATCATGTGTCGGCAGTGAGCACATTCATACTTCACGTTATCATATTTCCCTTTTTCCCAGCGCAATTGCTCTATTACTAGCTTTTGCATCCCACCACAGGATGGGCATGGTACATGATAATGCCGCTGGCCAGTTTTTTGAAATTCATTATCAATTGCAGATTGGTTTTTAATCGTAGGGGTTGATGATATAAAAATCTTTTTCCGTTGCCCAAATGTCAGCGTTCTGGTTCTGGCCAGTTCAATTGCAGATCCTTCGCCTGAAACATCCATCGGATACCTATCGACTTCATCCAAATAAACAAATCTAACTGGAGTAGAAGCTAGTCCCACCGGAGAATTGGCACCAACGCCCATCCAAAAACCACCTTCAAAGTTTTTTACCTGCATGGTATTGCCACTATCCTTTGCCTTGTTCGCTTTGATTTTTGCTTTCAGGACCGGTGTAGCATCGATCATCTTTTGTATCCTGTTCTTTGATGTCCATTTTAGCATTGTATCCGTTGGCATAACATACAACATCGTACCTGGAGCCACTGCTATTATATAACCAAGCCAGTTATTGCCAGTTTCTGTGGCACCTACTTGGGATGATTTTTTATAAATGATGGTTTGCGCTGGGTCACTTACGGATAGTCGATCTGAAATTTCTTTATTGAATGGAGTTCGATCCATTCGAAATGGACCTGGTTCGGCAGATTCTGGCGGAAGGATCCTGTACTGGTTTGCCCACTCACTTACAGTTAAAACCGGGTCTGGCTTTAACCCTCGCAGGAAAGCAGATATAGCTATATATTTTGCTGGCTTGCTTTCGGGTGATATGGTCATTTGTTAATTTGATTGGCGAAAGATTCCAGTACAGCGTTTATCTCCATAGTAAGTAAATTGGTAGCATCTACATCATTCGCAGCACTGCGCAAAAGAGATATGCATCTACTGGGTATGTTCAGAAAAGTCTTTTTCAAATTGTTGGCTAGATCAAACAGTTCTTTATCAACTAAGGCTTTTTCAACTAGTAATCCCTCCATTTGTTGCAGCTTCATTTTATCTTGGGCAGCACCCAATAACTCTCTTCGCCTAACGATTTCACTATAGGGTAGTTGATCATGTATGTTGATTCTGCTGATCAGTTCCTGAAATGATAGATCAGGTAGTTCGGTTTCGTCTGGAAGCGCATCCTTTTTTTTATCCTTTTGGCTTTTGTCACCGTTCTGATCATCAATACTTTTTGCAATCCTAGATTTTGAAACACCTCGCTGGGGTTTCTTTATTGATTTCAAGTCGCCATATTCTTTATTGGCAACAGAAGGAATAATCACTGGCAATTGCCTTTCTTTACCCTTGACATTTTTTGTTATATACTTGACCCCCTTTTTTATTTTCCCCTCCTTAATAGCCCGTCTAACCGCTGCTTCATCAACACCGATTTCTTTTGCATATTGCCTGACTGATATTTCCTTTTGTTTTGCCATTTTTCCTTAATCCAATTGCGGACTTACAAATTATCTGTGACTAGCGAAACTTTGGGGCTCGGGGTAGCCGCAACACTTGCATATGGGAAGGACCCATCAAAAAAATACCCGACACCCTGTCATTCATTAATATATTGCCATGACATTTATACATTGCCTTGCATTTTATTTACCTGTTGTGTTAACTCATGATATAAACGATCAGCATAGTAAGGTGATACATCTCTGTTGATAGAATGTATCACCTTGTCATTGACAACAGCTGTATGTATTGTTGTTGATACCAGTGGTTTTATTGGTGTATCATTACCCGACTTATTAACGCGCTTATTACGCTGTATAAAGCCGAACGATCCTCCACCTGTACGATACTTACCACGGGCAAATACACGCGGTTTAGCACCCGCAATCATAAATGCATATGGTACTACCTGCCTGTTACCTCTCGTTACTTCGATAGATACACCCTGTTGCGTTCTCTTCCTGGTTGATTTTAGTCGCTTTACTACCTGTATCCCTTTTCTTGAAATCTTTATACTTGATGTCTGTGTCTGAAATTTAGGGGAAAACGCATCCATAGGGATAGGCTTTGTACTGGCAGCTACTGCACCGGTAAGTGTTGAGGCTTTTGCTGGAATAGTCTTTATTCCTTCCAGATTCTTCTGTGGAATATTATACACCTTTTTTACCTCTGATCTGGCAGTGGTACGTCCCTTTTGTAGGCTTCGGTTAATTGCACGTACAGTAGCCTGTGTAATCTGTTTTGCATCCAGATTCTTAAACTGGCTATGTATGTATTTGGTGGCCTGTTCAACGTTTACTTTAATCATTGTTAGAATTTCTAACATAAAAATAATAAAAAACTATTCCGTGTCCGATTTCAATAAAACAGCCTTTTTCTTGGATTTAGCTTCCTCAAAAATGTGTACAGTCGTTAGGTATTTAGCAATCGCATACAGGTTTTTGCTGTCTGATTTTACAGGTTCCTGATCCAGTGGAATTCCATCAACATAAGCAGAATGAAGCCTGATCACACTCCCTTCATTACTCCCTTCAAGCTGTTTCGCCCTGATTTTTCGGGCTTCGGCTAACATGTTGTCTCGGACCGCATTGGAAACATTCGCAAGCCCAACGGTTTTGAGATAGTCGTAATGCTCTGGTTTTACAGTTTTAGGATTCAATTGACCCTCCAAAAATCGCTGATAGAGAAATTCCACATCCTTTGAAATCGATTTACTGTCGGTTATTCCCCCTGATAACTGCACCGCCGCTGTAGTTAATCGCCCGTTTTCCATACGGTATTTGCCATCCAAATCCCTTAAAATCCACCCATTTGCGGCTGCTTTCCAGTCTACGATTGCTTTTCCCTTGTTTTGAACCCAGCCATTTGCCTGGTAATGCGCAATGAATTTCTTCGCTTCCATCTGCGCCAATTCGGACCGCCAAACCCCTTCAGTCGCTTTCTGGAAAAACTCAATCGCCTCATTTTCGGCCGGCGGAACAGATTTTTTCGCGCCGGGCGCAGAATTTCCCCCTCTATTCGCTTTCTTACCCCCTTGATTCGAAGAATTTGGGACGGGATGGGCAAGAGGCGCAGCCGATTTGCCCCCCTCTTTACTTTCTTTTACTTTACTTTCCTTTACTTTACTTTGTGGGGTTTCCAGTATGGGATTCACCCCAGAAACCCCCTGAAAACCCCCTGAAAAAGTCGGCGGCGGTGTAGTTTCCACCCCTGATAACTCAACCGCCGTTATGTTTTCACGAATAGGATTAAGTTCAAATTCAGGAAGGATTGCATTTTGCCTACGACCCGCCTCCGTTACAATCTTTCTCCAACGCTTTTGAATACCACTACTGGTAAGAATTTGATTCTGCTCATACTGCTCACGACTGAATATCTGTATTTCAGGCTCAAAGCAGGTATTTAGAATAGCCGTTAATTGATCCAGAGTAATCCCGTTATTCTTGCAGAACAACATCTGATTCTTCTGGGACCATTCGCAATAATAGCCACCAGGACCGCCGTAAATATGCTTCCATAACTTATCTACTACGGCATAACCGATAAGGCCATGGACAGCCTCCACATACTGCAGGTTATCATCGTCCTTTACATCCCGATTATAGTAATTCAATGCATTTGTCGTTGGCCTTGCCATTGGTTTCTGTTTGTTTGGTTTATAACTACCTGCGCTTTTTTTCAAGCTGCTTTGCCTGAAAATAATAGTAAAACATTGCCTTTGATGTTTCCGATAGAGGCTTACCGCCATTTACAGATGACGAAAGCTGCGTATAATTCAAGCCAGTATCATTGGCTATATCTTTCAGCCTAATACCCAGCTTCGCCATCTTATCGCTAATCCACCCAGCATCTACCACAGAACAATCTGGTAATACATAAGGGATAGCATGTACCTTGATCTTTTTGCCAGTGAAAAACCGATCAAACGTCTCATGCACAATCTCAATAAGCCGCTTCTGTGAATGGTAATGACCGGCCGCACTCTTATCCTGCACTACCTGGATTGTAACCGACTTTTCGGAAACATCTTCAACCTTGAAACTGATACTACTGAACCGCCTGTGATCAACAGCAGCATGTTCCATCAATTCAAGTGATTTTTGATCCATACCGTCCAATAAATGGACATTCTTTAATTCTGCCATAACTGAAAATTTATAAGGTTTTGAAAGAAAGGGGCATTTGCCCCTTCCCTTTACATCAGCCATTTTAGGGTGCCGGTTTCGATCTGGTAGATTGTCATCTGACCGTACTCTTTACCCGCTTCTGTGGCTAACTCTTCATTATCGAAGATTTCAACCACATCCCACAGTTCCTGTTAGCCGTCTGTCCATCCTGCAACAGTCTTGGTTGTTTTCTCTGCGATATCAATCGCTTTGAGCATACCAGATTCACCTTCAAAGTTTTGGTGTTTGTCAAGTTTGACAACCCAACCTTCTGTGATGTGTTCCATTCGAACCAGACCAACGATTGCATCCGGAAACTCTAACTTGATTTGCCGGATTCTCAAAAATGCTTTTTGTTGCATATTTGTTTCTGCCATTTCTATTGCGGAGGCATCCGCTTTTGTTATCAAAGAACTGATGTAAAGGTAGTATAAATGTTTGCTAATTGCAAACATTTATACTACTATTTTTTATAAAATTTTCTTTTATACAGGATGTTCGGAAAGCACAACTACATCATATTTAGCTAATGCTTTGCTATCTGGCTCTTCACAAAAACCTACTTTTTGTATACGAGCCTCTAAACATGAAGCATATCGAAATTCAGAAGAGTGAGTGTCAAAAACAACCTCCATATCTTCCGGATATTTTTTCAATTTTTCAGTTAGTTCCTTTACAGTGATCATAACGGCCAGTTTTGAGGTTTGTTAATACGTTTGAATTCTATCACCCATACCCATGGGTTATCTTTCCATGATTGCTCACCGTTAATTGATTCCCAAAGGGTTCGGAATGAGCTAACTGGATCCGAAAAAGTTGGGAAATATCTATCATTGTAATTCGGATCTTGTTCCTTTTTTTCAGTCCAAGTATAGTTTTTAAAGTCAGCTTGCAATTCGCCTCCTTCCAATGCATATGGATCAACGTTCCAATATTCAACACCTTCATTAAGCGCATCCGATGGAGATATATCATGCAACCGCTCAACTCTCAACGACTTTACTTTCAGGAAAAGGCGACAAGCCCATGCAGGCATATGTATATTAGGAACTTGGCAATGTGCATAATTTCGATAAGAACCATTTTTGAAAGGAACCTGCGGTATAATGTCGTCGGCGATATACTCATTATCTGAATAATATCTCAATCCAAGTTCACCGTCTTGATACAATGTTTCCCTTACCCAAAGGATATCTCCGGGTTCACCGTATGGACTTGGAATAATATAGTGATGAGATTGTTGGTCTCTTCTTACGAAATGAGCGCATAAGTTTCCCTTTACATTGTACTCAAATCCAACAAATTCCCATTCATTAGGCTGTTTGTTTATTTCATCAAGAGCTTTCACTCTCCGTGTTTTGCATTTAAGTTCATTAATAAGTGGTTGCACCATTTCAGTGCTGAATAAGGTTGGTATGTATTTCATAAGCGTTTAAGTGAAAAATCGTTTTTAAAAGAGAAGCCAGAATATTCCTCCATCTTGATCAAATCTTCCAGCAGACCATCATTATCATGCTTTGCAGCCGTTTTCAGGTCATTTAGTGACCCCATAATGCAATACCTACAGCTTACCCGATCATTTCCATATGCATATGCTGGATGGAACGGCCACCAGCCAGGTACTTTGCCTGTGCCCCTATATTCAGCCCGTGCAGCCTGTAAAAGCATTGGTGTCATGCCATGGGTGATCCAAACATCTTCAATAGAATAGTTAAGTATAGGATACCAGTTTAAAATCAACTTCTTTCCTGGCTTATATGAATTAACCGCCTGTTCTGGTGTCATACCAGCATAGTAGGTTGAAGAATTACTCCTAATGGAAATATGATCCTTTTTAGCCCTTGCCGGTGATTCATCGGACCTTAACCCCTCACAGCTGATTATAAAATCGTGACCTGTAGATGTGAAAAACACGTTTATTGGACCACGCTTCATATCGCTTGTGCAGTACCGACTGCTGGAACTGCTCCAGAATGGAATACCACGGCCATATACCTGAAACATTCTCCTTTGCCATAATTCAAGTAAGCCCAAACCATCCTTGCGCTTTACCACAAAAAGGGGAGCATTGAAAGCCTCTGATGTTTTTTGGCATTGTGGAAGAGATTCAGGCCACTCAACCTTTCCTAAATCCGCATGTATCAAACCAGATACAGGAAGGTTGATATCAGATAATGACTTTACCATAGCTTGGCCATCCTTTCCACCGGATATACTACAGTAAAGTTTCGCCCCACGGTCAATAGAATTATATATCAGTTCAATGCTCATATTCTGCTATTAATTTCCGGTTATAGGATTGGGTCGGAGCTTTGGATATTCGTCATACAACTTACCATCCAGCAAACGGCCGGCAGCTTTCTTCCCAACTTTATCCATCGGCTGGCCATTTCCTGTATAATTCGTTGAGTAATTAATCGTAGTATCGTCATCACCTGCCCACCAAGAAACCTCTCCATTCTGTTCCAGAAACATTAAAGGCCGGTTCTCCGAATAAGCGGCTTTGGTACGATACGGCGCATACTCACCCCATTGTTTAAAGAAGAAAGCAACACCTGCAGATGCACATTGATCGCGCAGCGAACGTACCCAATCCGGATGCATAGGGGTTGCCCTTGCACCACTTTCACCACCAGCGATCACCCAATGCAGTTTCTGGGTTTGGTGGACATCGATATTTAAGGCCCATTCGCCATAAGCCAGCAGCTTGTAGATTTCAATCGGACCAAGTATCGGTTCGCAGGAAAGGAAGCGAATAGAACAAGGTACCTGTAGAAGCAACGGGATCCTATTATCAGCTGATTTCTGATCCTCCACACTTACACCCAACCATACATTAGGCTTTGGCTGCCAGATAATACCAAACTCCTGTTTTTTCCATTCGAAAAATTCAACCATTCTTTCAGGTCGCTTCGTTAGAATCTGGTAAATATGGTGATCAGCATCAGACATTACCATGAAAACAGCATTTATGAATTCAAAAGGAACTGATTCATGGAATAGATCACTCATACTGTTTACGAAATAAATAGTAGGCTTTTTCTGATTTACTGGCTTCAGAAAGGCTTCATTGATCATATTTACCTTACCAGTCCAGTTTAACTGGCCGGCAGCAGTTTTTTCGACTACACCTGCATATCGTTCAGCCATTTTTGGGTTGTGCATCCGGATCCATGCCGTTTTAATAGCATAACAGTTTTTGCAGCCCGCAGAAACCTTATCACAACCAATCAAAGGATTCCAGGTTTCTTCTGTCCACTCAATTTTCGATTTGCTCATATATGCTTTTTTAACTGAACACAAACCTGTCATTCGGTTTGATAATTGTTGTCTTAAACGGAAATTTATCCTCTGGTACCCGCTGTATCATATCGATTAAAGAAAGCGCACTGGTAAATATCACATGACGATCTTCGCCTTTTAGTATCTGCATGTGCAGACATTTTTCACCTGCGAACTTTTTCGAATCTTCGATTTTGAATTTTTCTACGATTATTTCCTTACCTAAGAGCCTTTCGACTTTTATTTTATCGCCGATCAGGCTGTCATTTGTTTGTTCGATTTTGAAATCTTTGAATTGGAACATGGTAGCAGTTTTTTTAACAGGTTACCACTGTTACAATGCACCGCCCATCCATTATATGACGCAATAGATTTTTTGTTTTTCCGCCGCGCTATCATACGAGCGAAATTCTGTTTGATACTTTTGCGTAATAGTGTATGAGTATGGTAAAACCGGTACCCCACAAAATCAATCCCCCGCGCTGTAACAGGAAACACCTGGTAGTTCTGTTTAATAGATAATTTGAGATTCACAGACAGGTATTCACGCATTTCTGCTAATAACTTATGCAGAATTGGTTTGCTTTCAGCAAGAATCACAAGATCATCAGCATATCGAAAATAATACCGTACACCTTTTACCTCTTTCAACCAGTGATCAAAGTAGGTCAGGTAAAAATTTGCGAAATACTGACTTAGATAATTACCAATGGGCAACCCGTTGGCACTATCAATAATACTATCCAGCAGCCATAGAAGATCATTGTCTTTGATCTTTCGGCGCAGCAAGGCTTTTAGGATACTATGATCAATGTTCGGGTAGAACTTCGTTATATCCAGTTTTAAGCAATATTGGGTTCGGGGGATATCCATCAACGCTTTTCTTACTGCCTTTGCCGCACCGTGTATGCCTTTCCCTTTTATGCAGCTGTATGTGTCTGATGTGAATACACTGGTAAACATTGGCTCCAGAATATTCATGATGGCATGGTGTGTTATACGATCAGGGAAATATGGCAGACGAAACACTTCCCGCTCTTTCGGCTCAAAAATGGTGAACTTGGTGTACTGCGAAGTCACGTATGTTTTGTTTTTAAGTATTTCATGCAGATTGGCAATATTTTCCGTTTCCCTTTGCAGGTGAACTTTAACGCCATACTGATCCAGCTTACCCTTACGAGCCTTCTGATCAGCTAACTGCAGATTTTCAATGCTATAAATCTGCTCATATAAATTTCCAAATCGTTTCATGCCTTTGCTGGTTAGGTGTCGCGGTCGCTTGTGCTACTAACGCCACTTAAATAAGAATCTTTTTTTGCCGTGTTGGCAGGGTCTACGCTGCTAAAAAAATTTGCATAGGTGGGAGCTGACATTCGTATTCGTGTTCGAGTTATCGTAATTCGAGTTCGAGAAACCAACGCCTGAACCTGAACGACTGGAAGCCCACACAGCGTACAACCTATTTATCTTACAATCCGATTAACAGATATTCCTTATACAAATCGGCAAATGTTTCTCCGGCATACATAGCCAGATCGCGTGTCCGATAGCAAAGGCGGGAGCCGACAAACGTACCCGTGCCCGAGAGAACGAAATTCGAGTACGAGAAACCCACGCCCGAAGGTTTTTCTTCTGTAGCTTCTACTTCAAACCACGGGAAATACTTATACTCATCCTCATCGTTCCAGTTAGGTTCCCAGCCTTCATTTAATGCCTGGGCAATAACTACAAGTTTTGCATGTGCCTCGATAGCCTTTCTGTGTTTTTCAGGCATTCCCGATGCATCAACCAGCGGCTTTGTAGGGTCAATTCCCAATGCGCCACAGGCTTCTTCGAATGTTTTGATTTTTGACATTTGTTTGGTATTTAAAAGGTGAACATTGCTTTGTAGATATCTTCAAACTGGTTACCAGCGTATTCTGCTAGTTCCCTCGATTTGAAGCAAAGGCGGGAGCCGACAGTCGTACCCGAGTGCGAGCCATCGCAAAACGAGCGCGAGAAACCAACGCCCGAACGCATATCAAACCAAGGATAATATTTGTACTGGCTGCTATTATTCCAGTCTGGTTGCCATCCTTCATTCAATGCACGAGCGATAATAAACATCATAGCATAAGCCTGTATGGCTCCACCATCGGGACCAGTTGCCTCTGGTACACACTGATCTGGATTCAGGCCAAGTGCTTCACATGCATCTTTGAACGTCTTGATACGATCCGTAATTTTTTGCGAAAAAAACTGTTCGCCAAACGTATCAATCAGCATTTGCTTAAACTCTCCAGATGCTGTTGGGAACAACTTCAAGGCATTGGCTTTGGTAATTTTTAATGTTTCAGACATATTGTTTGTTTTGGTTATAAATAATTATTTAGATGGCCCAGACGTTTGGCTGATCATGCAACCTGTTTTTTGTATTTAGAATTTAATGTGCTGGCCATTGCTTCTGCCCAAGCCTTTACCACATGTGGAACAACACTATTTCCAATAAACTTTTTTTGATCAGCCTGATTCCCTGCCAACTGATAATTCTCCGGAAAACCTTGGATTTTTAACAGTTCGTGAACCCGCAACATTCTCATCTTGATATCAATCAGGTTGTAGATGGCCATGAACTCTTTAATTCTGATCATCACATCACTATCAGTTTCGTAAACGGCTATTCTCACAGATTCATCACTAACACCTACAGCCTGAACAAAATATAGCGGTGCCTTATCTTGACGGGCTACTACTACACAACAAGGCTCTTCAACGCTTCCAGGATTACCGCCCCATGAAGGATTAATTAAATAGTGGTGCTTTCTGTTTGCCGTAATAACTGGCGCAGGATCTTCTACTGATTTCGGACCATTATTGAAATTGGTAGGCATTATAAAGGGCACAGCTTCTACCAGTCGGTGTTTATCATTCGGCATCACCGTACCTGCAGGTTGATCTATTGATTGATTTTGAGCCGCCCCGAAATGCTTATCCAAAAAGAATTTAGATTTTACAATACCAACCCTGTCTTTTGTTGTAATTGTTGGGCATGGCTCATCCATTGAAGTTTCAAAGCCGTTACCATAGTAATGCTGTAGAAATACAACACCATCTTTATCAACACTTCGTTTCACCAAAAATTCAGCCTGTATTAATCCTAATCTATGTTGAGCAGTTACTACCGGACAAGGACCGTCTATTGATGGTGGCGTGTGGTTGCCGTTCTTATCGGTAGAATTATACTTTAATAGAGAAACTGGCGTAACCAACGATTGAGTAGGTACAGTAGTCAATGATCCTATAGGGGATTCAACTGTTGAATTTTTATGTGTAGGATTACCAGACTTATAATTACTTATAAAAGAATCCGTTTGGATTAAGGCTTGTCCATCGGCGGTTCTGATAGTACCGGCTGGACCATCAGTAGAAATAACCTTTCCGGATGGTCTACCAGAATAATATTTACTGATGAATGATTTATCACCCTTTGCCACATATTTGATCAAACCTGCATAGATACGTTCCAGCGTTTTATCAGACAATTCCTTTGATCTGGTAAAAATGCTCTGACCCTCATCGGAGAAATCCAAAACTTCCTTAACTGGTTTCCAAGGTTTTAGTTGACCAGCGTTGGTGAACAAATTCAGAACACCATCCTTTGGTTGCTTTTGTTTCTGATGGGTAGCCTCTGGCCACACAATAGGTAGACCAGGTTTAGCAAAGCAACCAAACAACCTGTTTCGACTGGTATATGCACCTAAATTGGCACTATTCAGTTCTTTCCAGCCGTTATCATCAGTATATCCGTGATTGCATATCTCTTTACGCCAGCGGGACCAGTCTTGACCGTTTTTCTTACTTATCGGCTTGCCCTTTTCATCCAATGGCCCCCAACTCATGAACTCAACTACATTTTCAATCTGGATATAATCAGGATCTAAACCAACCACATAGCTGGGTAAATGATCGGCAAGTGTGCGACTGTCCGCATCCCTAGGCAAGCCACCTTTAGCCTTACTGAAATTTGTGCACTCTAGCGAAGCCCATAAGATCAGGTAAGCATCTGGGTAAAATGCCTGATATATGTTTACAAGGCGAATCAGCCTCATAAATTCCGGAGACTTGAACAAAATACCGTGCTCAACATGACCATATAAAACAGTTATATCTTCTTCAAAGTGTTCAACATCAGGATGATTTAACCAATGTGATTCAATGGCTTTAGCATCATGGTTAACACAAGCAATTACATGGGCTATACTATTGCCATCCAGCTGCGCCTGCGCAAATCCGGTTGTAGTACCGCCGGCACCACAAAACAGGTCAACTATTAAAAAAACTGGACTAGTGTTCATTGATTACTTTTTTTGTCGCTTTCAATCCTTACAGCGAAATCCCTGTTGAATACTGGGCTTTTTATCCTCTTACCCGGTTTCCGATTATTAAAAACTGTGTCGTCTTTAACGCCCAGAAAACTTGCCACTTCTTTGGCTGAATTGAACGGAATCGACTTGGCTTTTCTCTCTTCGATGTTTTGTATTGATAGATCATATACACGATGCGGAACACCGCCCAAACCTTTTGAAATGTTTATCCTGTTCATACTTATTTAGAAAGGGAAGTCCCGTATATGGACCTATACGGGACCTTACTGTATTACTTGTTTACTACTACGAAATCAGTGAATTCTTTAAGTTGTTCAGAAAAAATCTCTTCTACACGCATATCAATGATTTCAGCTAATTCAACACTCTCAAACCAGAACCTTGCACCGGCATCGGTTACATCCAGGCATATTTCAATCCTGAACTTCTCTTTGCCCTGACCTTTGAAAATTGGCATTTCCATAGTGAATTCAGTCGGCAGCGTAGTTTCTACACGCTTTGTTTGATTTCTGGTTGAATTACCACGCAGATCCTCTTCCTGTTTCATTTCCAAGTATGCTTTAGCACTGAATACCTGGTATTCTTTAAGCAGAAGGGCATATTTTTCAGGATCCGGAAAGAACCTGCGGCTGAATCGCAACAGCTTTACCAGTTCTTCTTTTTTAAACTCTTTGTTTTTATTGATGAAAAAAGGCTTCAACTCATCGCTTTCTTCCAGCTTACCGGTAACAGTACCTCCATATGGAAACTGTGGATCAACCTTCAGTGAAATGGTCATAGCCTGCTTATCAACCTCTATGATGGTTACATCCGGATGAACAAACTGCAGATTGTACTTAATTTTTTCTTCCATGCTCAACACAGCACCTTCAGCCTTTTCCTTTTCTTCTGACTGTCTGCGCTTGTTGATGTAGTTTTTAACGGTATTGATATCCCCGCTGATATTTACAATATTTGGAGGCAACAGCTCTAAGGCTTCGCCAGTTCTCATAATAAGAGTAGTTTCCTTGTCGCCAGTAACGGCAACCTTTACTTGTGGTTCCATTTAAAATGTATTTAGATTAGAGAATGAATTACTGATTTGCAGCTGGAGCAATGAATAATTTCCCTTGCTTTTCTTCTGGCCGCAATTTTCTTGTACTGATCAATTCGCCGTTTTCATCGTATGTCTCCATGAAGCCGGTGATATGATTCGCACAGTTGTATAGCGTACCCTCAACTGTCTCCTGACGGGTTTTAATCTGATCCAACAACTGCTTATTTTGCTGGCGCAACGGATCCATTTTGGCTTTAAAGTCCTTTTTGATTTCATTCAATTCATCCTCATGCTGGGATAACTCAATAGCATTGTTTGTGAGGGTTTCTCTTTTGGCATCCAATTCATCTGGACTTAGCGGCTTTTGATATTTCGTAGTCTCGCTGGTATCAGCATGATCTTTCAATATTTGCCGGCGGGCTTCAACAGGCATGTCCTGACTTACAATAAGATCTTTTTGCATAAACGCTTTTTTATTTGATTAGATAAGCCAGTTTTCACCAGCCTTTATTGTTAAAAATTCAGATTCTACGTTTTCAACTATTCTCCGTTTGTATGGCCTCTCACGCTTCACGATCAGGTTTCTGGTATATACCAGATGGAAAACATACCTGGTACTTTCATTCAACTCCTTTGCTATCTCTTTAACTGTTAAGTGGCTGTTTTCTCGAATAAAAGTTTCGTACCGCAAATGCTTGTCGTTTGGCTTTGTTCTAGGTGGAAAAGCCAGCTTTACACCACATGCATGTGCTATCTTCCATATCAACTTTGGATCAACACCAAACAAATCAGCCACCTCATATTTGTTTAGGTGATTGTTCTCTTTCACAAACAGGCCCACCTGCTTATAAAGAGCATCGGTATATGCTTTCTTCCGTGCCATCGGTTATGGTGTTCTGATACTTCTGGTTTCAATTCGATCACTGTATTCGGGAAATTCATGGATAAACAACCTGGCATAATGAGCAATGAAATAGTTGTTGATTTTAAAGCCCATTTCATCTTTACTGCCAGTGGCAAACTCCCAGCGAATACGCTCAATAATCATTCTGGCACCTATTTTTTTGTGTCCCATCCTGATCAGCTGTAAAGCAAATGATCTGAACAGATCGTAAACTTTTGGATGCTGGCCATGGAACTTGACAAACCGCTCCTGAATAGTTTTATCAGAAAAGAACAACGGTAAAGTCTGTTGTACTATGGCTGTATTGTGAACGGTACCTTGCATAACTTGACAAAATGATTAATGAATAAATCAATACGTGCCCTGTCGTTTAACTCCAATCCATGCCAATTCAGTTTCTTATGCTCATATTCCCATTCCAATGCCATGGTATCGATCTGTTTTATCAACTCCTTATCTGTGTTAGAAATTCTAACACCATAGCGACTATGAATAACATCCTGATGCAGATCAGCCAGTTTCTTGTAATCACCCAGTTCAGATTTCACCGGTGATGGGATATCTTTCAGATATGCTTCATGCGCATCGTGCAATAACAGTTTGAATGGCAATGAAACGTTATCAGGATATAACTCCGCCGCCTTATCAGCACACCAAATAGAATGTTCTGAAACACTATAGGGCTTTTTAGTATGGCCACCAAAGCGCATTTCACGCGATAAACCAACTGCAATGTCAACTACAAAAACCTGAACAGCTTTAGGCTCCAGCACTGAAATAAATTCACCGCTAAAGGTTCTGATACATCCTGCCGTATATAAACTATTTGTTTGCATTGGTACTTTTTAAACCACCATAATCAGCGGTTCTTTTTTATTGATTTCTTCTAAAAGCAATTGATAACAGTCTCCTTCACCGTATCGATCATGGAAACACTCAACTAATTTCTTAGCACATTCCATGTGAAAACCATTCTCACAGCTTTTGAGAACCTTTAAAACCCATTCAAATGATTCTTGCATATAATCATTTTTAAAATGAACCCAGCAGGATACCTATGCAGTTAGCTTCGGATTTGCTCCACGCTCTGGGTAATTGGGGGGTAAACTTCTTTTGGCTTGCTAATATAGTTCCCCCGTAGAAACGGGAGAACTTAACGATTGCTATGCTTGCCATATATGAAAAAAATGTAAAGAACTCTTTAGAACAACCGACACCGAAATGCCGGTTGTTTTTACTTAATACCCATCCACTGGGTTACTCTGCAATTTCGCTTGCGCCAGCTTCCTGGCTTGGCTCTGTTGCTGTTTCTTCTGTGGCCGGCTCTTCGGCAACACCTGCAGTCTGCTCTGTTGCTTCTGCTACCTGCTCGTTTGGATCATTCAGCATTTTGCTTGATTTAAAGGGTGAAAAAAAACGGTTATTGGATATTAATCTTCGGCATTTGCCAACCGATAATAATCTGTATTCATTATGCTTGGAATTACGACCGCCACATCTGCCTGAACACCGGCACTTCTTAACTGATCTAAATTCCACTTACTTGCCATCTCACTTACCAAACTCTGGGGTAATACATGATATACTGCAGCATCTTCAAAAACCACACGGCCTTCTATGATGATCTGGAGTGTCACTGTACTACAATTTTCGACAGGTATTTTTCCAAATCAGGCTTGTAATACTCAACCGACTTACCAGAACCTTTGCGCCATTTAATTGTACCAACTACCTTACCGTTCTTATCACTATGGATTCTGATATTTCTCAACTGACGGGGTGAAACATTGATCATCGCACAAGCCATAGGCTGCTTTACCCAATTGCCCACAATGTTCTTTCCGCAAATCAATTTGCGCAGTTCCTGAAAACCCATACGCATTTCATTGCGCAGCTTCTTAATCTCGGTTTCAAAAACAGCCATACTCTTAAACTTTTACGTTGTATAAGTATTTTTTTCCCTTAGCTGTAATTCTGATGTTAACGGCTCCGGATGATACTGACGAAGGCCCCGGAGTATAAGTAACAGAAGCACTGTTAACACCTTCTTTTAAACTGATAGGAATGGCAACATCTTTTTTTACAAACTGCTGGCCGTTCCACTCATCCAGTTGTAAAGTGTACACCACATCTTCTTTGGTCACTTTATCCAATGCAAGCTGTATGCTCCAGGCTCTTCCTGATCCATTGAATATGTTTCCAACAGAGTAAGATGCTTTTACTTCTATGGTTTCTGTAACCTGTGGCGGATAGACGCTTTTGCCACATGACATAAGCAATAAACAAAGGACAAGAAAATTGACAGAAACTTTCGCAGCATTAAACAGTGTGTAGGCTGCAATATTTCGTAAATGATCCTCCAGCGTAGATGGTAACGGACCACCTACTGATCTGCGCCATTGATAGGCCGCTTTTAATAAAGGAAAAGCTTTGCGCTCATCCTTCTGATGGGTACCTGAATTCATGTTGTTTGATTTTGTAATTGGGATATTTTCATGTGCCTGTCGGCATATTCTAAGGCTCTCGAAAGCGGCCATTCATGCGTGAAAATGATATTCAAGTCTAAACCAACAGGCTTTTGAGACATTTGAACATCTTCATATTTGCAATGACCAAATTCAGTTGATGAACCATACAATACCAGTGTTTTAGTAGCCTCAACTATATGCCACCAACCGCCACCCTTCGTTTTAGAGTGATCACGCGCCAAGCTGGTGTGGTACTGAACATCCCCCAGCAACAACTTCCCATCATTGATAATGAACTTCTGTGGCATAGCGATTTTCGTTTAGGCAACTTTTGTATTTCCAATACCGGTTAAGACTTCCCTGATCTTATTAATATTATCAGGATGGCCTGAACCGAGTATGTAAATGTTTCGCAACGTCTGTCTTGAATTAAACCCTAAAGCCTCAACCGCATCCAGCTGGGTATCGAATCCATCTACATGCTTTTTAAATGCCTGATGCTCAATAGGGGAAAGCTTCTCGGACCTCCTACGGCGTACATTCTTACTTTTTCCCGTATATTGTTTTGACATTTGTGTTTACATTTGACAAATCAAATATATAACCATAGTTGTCTTTTAGACAACTTTAAGTTGTTTAAATTATACACATTTAATTAACAGATGCAAGGAGTAGATATTATAACAGAAAATTTTATTACAGCCGTTAAGTGGCTAAAAAATACTGGCAAAATCAAGCTGGATAAGGAATTGATTGACCAGATGGACTGGGATAAGTCTAATTACAGTGCAACAATAAATGGAAGAAAAAAATTACCGGTTGTGAAAATGTTGGCTTTTTTAAAGGGTTATCCATTTGACAACTTTGATCAAAAAGAATTCAATCCATCTGTGGATTTTACTGGAAAACATGAGATAAACAATGGTGCCGATACCCTACTGAATCTAGCGGAGAGCAATAGGGTACTGGCACAAAGCAATTTGGTATTTGCGGAAGCACATAAAAGGATTGCTGACACAAATGCAGAATTAACATTGATGCTAAAAGCAAACCTTACTGTTGATGTCGCAATAAAAAATCAAGCAGACGGCCCCTCCACTTTTGATAAGATTCTGGAAGCTGTGGCCGTGATTGCATCTGGGAAGAAGTGGGCAACAAAAGAAGCGGCGGAGAAAGCCTTGCGCACACTTGTTTTCGGCGATCAGGCGAAACTTTCAAAAGCGAACACGTACCACGAATAGGGCAATCAGAACAAACTGGATGCAATTCCATATAGGGTTACAATTTGGTTGCGACTGTTTCTGTGGGGGGAACAGTTTATGGGGGTAGGGAAATTAATATGATAATTCTTAAAGAAAAATTAATTGTTTAAAAATCAACTACTTATAAACCAATACAACATTCAATGAAAAAATTAATTGTCACTAATTTATTAGCTCTAGCAGGATTTCTATGTTTATCAGTTATTATCGTTTCTTGTTCAGAAACAACATCAAAAACAGAAACAACTGTGGTTAGCAGTGAACCCGAAATACAGGTTACCGCACCAGAACTGGTAAAAGAATATGATGCTAATGAAGTTGCAGCAGATGAAAAATACAAAGGAAAAACAGTAACAGTATCAGGTATAATCCATGACATCGGAAAGGACCTTGGCGATGATCCATATATCATATTATCATCTGGACAAGAAATGGAATTGACATCAGTTCAATGCATGTTTAAAGACAAAGGACAAGTGGCCAAACTAAGTAAGGGTCAACAGATAACCGTTATTGGTAAGGTCGATGGAAAGTTGATGAATGTTTTAATAAATGATTGTCAATTTAAGAAATAAGATGCACACCAAACAAACACACATATGTACATTCAATCACTCCGAAAATTACCAGGTATTATGACACTTGGTGAAAAGGTCAGGAAGTTGCGGGAAGAAAAGGGGCTGATTCAAGCGGAATTTGCCAAGGCTTTAAATGTCTTTCAGAAAGGTATCGTATTCAGTCGGGAACAGATTGCTCAATGGGAAGGGGATTTAAACTACCCATCCATGGACCGCTTAATTGTACTGGCTGATTATTTCAAAACGACAATTGATCAGTTAGTACGACCAGATGTTAAGTTGCCGACAGCAAAAAGAAAGGCAGTAAAGAAGAAAAAAGTAGGTAGTTAATCTAACAGCGCAACCCACCCTTTAAAAGTTTGTTTGAAATTCAATGTGTTAACTTAATTCTATGTAGTCCCAGCGGGATCACAAAATGAAAGGTTACTGTTACAGTAACCTTTTTTTATACCTATACTTTTAATAACTGTTCTACCAAGCCACATTTTCATATCCTCCCGTATCTTAGATTTGAATCATACCTGAATCAACGGCATTTTTGATGGCGCATCCTAAGTTTATCTATATCCTTTTTGTATTGATTGCGTGCTGTTGTCTTATGCAGGCAGGCGCACAACAAATACTTCCTGTTAAACCCAATCAGCCATTTAGTCCTAACACCCTTCCCTCTCCGGTGCTCTGCAGTTTCGATCAGCTGATGAGAGTACAACGTTCTTCCAGTGCATTCAGGGTAAGCGAAATGAAGATGAACTATGATATACAAATCAAGAAATCGAATACCATTGATACCATCATCCTACTTCCGGTGGTATTTCATATCGTAAATCAGAATCCGGCCAGTATTTCAGATGCCACCATCCTCAATGCCATCAATGACCTCAACAATGCTTTTGGAAGAACTGGCAGTTATGCCGGCAGTACAGGTGTAGATACAAAAATCCGTTTCTGCTTAGCCCAGAAAGCACCAGATGGCGGTATCACCAATGGCATTAACCGTATCACTTCTACCTATGGTGATAACCTCAACATGTATATTGAAGATGAGCGTTTAAAAAAACTGGCACAATGGGATCCCAAACGTTATATCAATGTATGGTTGGTGAATAATATCATCGGTGAAATAAGTGCCGATTTTTCCTGCGATACCTGGACCCGTTTAAATGCAGGTGGTTATGCCACTTTACCTCCCGGAGGCGGAGCCTCAGATGGTATCGTGATTTCCGGTTTCGGTACGCTTTTTGCCCATGAAATGGGGCATTACTTAGGTTTATATCACACATTTGAAGGCTATTGCACCAATAACAATTGTGAAACCGATGGAGACAGGGTTTGCGATACACCTCCTGATGCTTTTCCCAGTTATACACAGGCTTGTATCACGCCCATGGGCATGAACTCCTGCAGTACCGATACCCTTTCCGCTTATTCCAATGGTTTTTTTCCGAGAGATACTGCCGACTTTTCCCTCAATTTTATGGATTATGGTAATGGTGCCTGTGCCAACCAGTTTACTTTTGGTCAGGCACTGCGTATGCGTGCAGCCATTAATACACAGCGGGCAGGTTTACTTGAAAACAAATGCAGTAAACCTTGTACCGATAATATACTCGCCAGTTTTACCAGAAATATCAGCCTGCCCAAAACCGGTGATCTCATCAGTTTTACCAATTCCTCTTCTGGAGCAACCAACTACCAATGGTATGTAAACGATTCCTTAGTAGCCACCACTACCAATCTTAATTACACATTTACGACCCAGGGGAAATTTGTGGTTATCCTGCGTGCCTCGAATGGAGGCACCTGCTTTGCTTCTTATCGCGATGAAGTAATCATTGGTTGTGGTGTGATTGCCCGCTTTTACAGCGACAAAAAAAGCATTGCATCGAAAGCCAATGTTTTACTCGACAGTATCTTATTTACCAACCAGTCGCTCAATGCAACCAGTTACAGGTGGCTGATGAGAAATGATATTAACCCTAGTGAGCAATTGGTATCTACCAATACCAACCTCTCTCATGTGTTCCAGGAATCTACAGCACATTATGTGAGGCTTATTGCCACCAATGGTTCCTGCTCAGATACCACCGATACGTTTGGCGTTAGTGTATTTGACCCTACTTCGGAAGCCTATTTGTTTGTGGGCAGGGCCAACTGTTTCCAGGAAACAAAAGTGCGGCTTGAAATGATTGTTTGTAACAGCGGTTATAAACCTATTCCACCTAAAACACCCGTGAGTTTTTACGATAAGAATCCTACGCTGCCGGGCGCCAAAAAAATTGATACCACCTTTATCATTCCGGATGGAATCAAAGGACGTTGCTGTGGTATTTATTATACACATATCATCGATATCGGTTACCGGCAGATCGACAGTTTATATGCAGTAGTAGGTGATAGCGGAACAACATTACCCATCAGTTTACCCAATACCGTTTTAAAAGAATTGAGTTATACCAATAATGTACTGCGTGTAAACAATATTCGCTTCAGGGCTGTGGTTTCGCCTGCCGATACCACGCTTGAACCAGGTGATACTTTACGCATCAATGGCGGCACATTCCCCGACCCCAGTATTACTTCAACCTATACATGGAGCGATGCCAAACAATTGAGCTGCACTACCTGCCCCTCTCCTCTTTTCTTTGCAGATTCTACCAGAACAAAAAGATTAGCCGTGAGAAGTCAGTACCAGTGTTATGATACCACATTTGTCAGCATAAAAGTGCCGCCAGTAAATGATTATACGGTCATCATCAACAATGCCAACTGCTTATCAAAAGATAGCTTGTCGCTGAACTTTACCATTACCAACAGTTACAAAAAAGGCGTACTTCCTAAAAACTTAGCGGTTGTTTTTTATAAGAGCAACCCGGCTACTGATACGGCTGTTATACTCGGACCGATTTTTATCCTTTCAGACAGTATTTTTTCACAATCGCAAACATTTATTCGTTCAATCAAACATATCGGCACAGGCATTATTTATGCTTCTGTCAATGATAATGGAAATAATATCCGGATACTTCCTTCCAACAGGTCTTTTGCAGAAAAGGATTCTGGCAATAATACATCAACTTATTTGTATCAGCCTCCGGTGACTACCGTAAATATTACCATCTGCGGTAATGACAGTTATATGGGTTATACCAGTTCGGGTACTTATACAGATGTATTTACAGGTGCCAGTAGTTGCGATAGTGTGCGCCTGCTGAACCTTACCGTCAATCCGGTGAAATTTGTAAGCAGGAACTTAGCCATTTGCAGGGGCGACTCCATTTTACTCGGTGGTGCATGGCGAAGTACCAGAGGCACTTATACCGATTCATTACAAACTTATTTGGGTTGCGATTCTGTAGTTGTGACTGATCTTTTTCTCATCGATACACCTTACCAGTTCCTGCCGAATGATACCGTCATATGCAGCACTGGTGCACTCATCATCGACCTTCCCAACTATACGAGTTATAACTGGAGTGATGGCAGTACACAAAACCCACATAGTCTTTCCCTACCCGGCACTTATACACTGGAAGTGCGCGACAGAAATGGTTGTTATGGCAGCGACCAGATTACTATTTCCACTACCTTCTGCGTTGAGATCATGATACCGAATGCTTTTACGCCTAATGCTGATGGCAAAAATGATGTATTCAAACCCATGGTACCGGTTCCATTACCGGGCTATCGGATGCAAATATGGAACCGTTGGGGTATGCTTGTTTTTGAAACATCGCTGTCCACCAAAGGATGGGATGGCACACTGGGCGGTCAGCCACAACCTGCGGGAACCTACGTGTACAAGATCACTTATAAAACACCCTCCGGACAGGAGAAACAGAAAGCAGGAACATTGGTCATGATCAGGTAAGGAACGGAAGAATATTGAATATTGAATTTCGAAGTGAATGTTGAGCATTATTTCAAAATGGTAACCGGGCCGGAGAAAATACCTTGTATAAGTTTGGGGATGATGATATAGTAATAAGTGGCCAATGGCAATGGTTTACCTTCATACCTTCCATCCCATGGTGTTTTATATCCGCTGGTAAAAAATACACGCCGGCCTGTTCTGTCGAATACACTTACTTCTGCATCGGGATATTTATCCAGTTCTGGTATAACCCATGTATCATGTACACCATCGCCATTCGGAGAAAATACATTGGGGATGGGAAAAGGTTTTAATACGGTAATAAAAATTTCATCAGTAGATACACATCCATTGGTACTTACCACAGTTAACTTCAGTAACTGATCTGCATTACCACGAAATACCGGATTACGCAGCAAAGCATTATTCAGGAAATTGGCGGGTGTCCACTGAAAAGATTGAATGGTTCCAGTAATCAGCGGATTAAGCGTATAAGGTGTGTTTTCAAAAACCAGCACATCTTTTCCCGCATTTACCACTGGTACAGGTGCCAGGTTCACCACTAATTCATCTGTTACAGCCAGACAGGATCCATTGCCCGTAGTGGTAGCCCTGATCCTGAAACTGTTAGATGTTCTGTCGCTGTTTGAAAACAGGTAATTGGTGTTCACCGCATTGGCCGATTGGAAATTTCCAGACCCGGTGGTTGACCACTGTATGCCGCTTGCATTTCTGAACTGTGCATTTACAACCATCAAAGAATCATTGGCACAAACCACCTGGTTATTTCCTACGTCTACAAATGGCGCATCTGTAATCTGTACAAGAATTGAAGCAACCACAGCACTGCAGGCACCATTATTGGTTGATGTTAGAGTAAGTTGAACAACACCCGCTGCCGTATCCTGACTGCTGGGTAAATAAGTATTGTTCAGACTGGCTGTTCTTGTTCCGAAACGTCCGCTGCCATTGCTCGACCATACACCTGTTGATGTGCCTCCACTCACAATACCCGCAATATTCACCAATGCATTATTGGCGCATACCACCTGGTTATTTCCTGCATTTACTGTTGCAGGTCTGTCAACGGCTACCTGTACATAAGAAGTATCACTTACACAACCATTTACTGTAACAGCTACGCCATATCTTCCCGTATCAGTGAAATTGGCCGTATTGATGACCGGGTTCTGCTGTGAAGAAGCAAATCCATTCATACCGGTCCAGCGGTAACTGGCACCTGTAATATTATTGGCGGTAAAGCGTAACTGATCATTTAAACAGACCGGACTATTACTACCCACTGTTGGTGCTGCAGGTTCTGGCAGTACAGAAATATTGACCGAACTGTTATTGCTTACACAACCATCTACGGTAACATTAGCTGTATAAATACCTGACCGGTTTAAACGAACCGAATCAAAAAACGGATTTTGTGCAGTGCTGCTAAAACCCAGAGGGCCTGTCCAACTATAACTGGCACCTGCAACTGTATTTAAACGAAGTAATAAAGGTCCATTCTCACATACCGGAGCTACCGTATTAATGACAGGCGCAGCAGGTGTGGGTTTAAGTACCGCATTAATGGTATTGGCTGTTCCAGGGCATCCGGCAACAGCTACGGCTACCTGATAAACCCCTGCTGTTTGATTGTTCATAGAAGCAAATGCAATGGCTCTGGTATTGGCAGTAAATCCGTTCGGGCCCGACCAGCTATATACACCGGCTGTTACACTATCTGCTGTGAGTTGTAATGGTCTTCCGTTACAAACTGCACCACTGGTATTAATGTTTACAGGTCCGGGTAATGGATTTACAGTAGCAGTAACGGTGCTTGCCGGACCTGCACAACCATTTACACTAACCGTTGCCGAATACACACCTGCATTAGACAAGTTTACATTCGATACCACGGGATTCTGAAGCGCTGATGTAAATCCTGATGGCCCTGTCCAGTTATAAGTAGCTCCTGAAACATTAGCTGCATTCAATTGCAAATTATTCCCAACACATACTGCACCTCCTGTACTTAGTATAGGTGCTGCGGGTAATGGATTCACCACCACATTCACATTGCTATTGGCACTTCGGCAGCCATCTACAATAATATTCACTGCATAATTTCCTGCCATTGCAGTAGTAACCGATGTAATGGCGGGGCTCTGTGTATTACTGATAAAACCAAGTGGCCCCGACCAGGTATAAGTAGCGCCTGACACTAATGCTGCATTCAACACTAAAGTACCATTTTCACAAACCGGCGATACAGGACTGATACCCGGAGCATTGGGTGTAGGTTTTAATGTTGTATTCACTAAGTTGGGCGATCCACTGCATCCCGCCACTGCAATGATCAACTGATAAGTACCCGCTGTTGCAGCACTCATGGATGGAATGACAAACTCACGGTCTGTTGACACAAAACCATTGGGTCCGGTCCAGGCATATGACGCTGCTGTTACAACATCAGCAGTTACCCTTAATGGCTCTGCTACACAGACAGGCCCGCTACTGGTGATATTAACAGGACCGGGGATAGGATTGACGACTGCCGTAACATTTCCTGCCGCACCGGTACAACCGTTTACACGGACTGTTGCCGTATAAACACCCCCATTGGATAAGCTTACATTCGATACCACCGGATTCTGAAGCGTGGATGTAAATCCGGATGGCCCTGTCCAGTTATAGGTTGCACCTGAAACATTAGCAGCATTCAATTGTAGATTACTACCTACACATGCTGCACCTCCTGTACTTAGTGTTGGAGCAGCTGGTAATGGGTTCACCACCACATTTACATTGTTATTTGCACTTCGGCATCCGTTCACCACAATATTAACTGCATAAGTTCCTGCCATGGCTGTAGTCACTGAAGTGATGGCCGGACTTTGGGTATTACTGATAAAACCCAACGGCCCCGACCAACTGTAAGTAGCACCTGATACCAGTGCCGCATTGAGGATTAGTGTGCCGTTTTCGCAAACAGGTGATACAGGATCAATCGCTGGTGCGCTGGGTGTTGGTTTTAAGGAAGCATCCACCGAATTGGCTAAACTCGGACATCCCGCCACTGATACTACTACCTGGTAAGTTCCTGTGTTTGTATTGCTCAGCGAAGGGATAATAAATTCCCGATCGGTTGATACAAAACCATTGGGCCCCGTCCAGTAATAAGTGGCGGCAGTAACCGCATCTGCAGTAATTCTTAATTGTTCCGATACACAAACAGGTCCTGAACTACTTACGGCAACCGATTGTGGCAAAGGATTTACCACAACAGCTGTTGTTGAAGCAGGTCCGGTACACCCATCAACGGTAATGGCCAGCTGATAATTACCTGCATTACCTAACACTGCGTTATTGATAACGGGTTGCTGTAATGTACTTGAAAATCCATTCGGACCTGTCCACAGATAACTCGCTCCTAAAACAATGGGAGTATTCAACTCAATATTTTGACCCACACAAACCGGGGAAGAATTCGATACCGTAGGAGCGGCAGGTGTTGATTTGATGGTTTGCAAAACGGTTCCCGCTGCACTCACACAGGCATCCACTGTTATACTTACTGAATACGTACCCTGGTTGGCAGTTCCAGCATTAATTATTTGAGGTTCGCGTGAGGTTGAACTAAATCCCGGACCCGACCAGTTATAAGATGCACCTGAAATAATTGGTGTAGATAATTGTATGGTTCCTCCTTCACACACCGGTCCTGCAGTAGAAGCGGTGGGTGTGGCTGGAATAGGTTTAACCGTAACGGTATAATTAAATGGCGCACCAGTACAGCCATTGGCAGTCGGTACAATTTGATACACCACAGGCACTGAACTGGTAACAAGACTTTGTAAAGCTTCTGTGATACCGGTGCCAGCCTGTCCGGATACCACCGCATTGGTAATATTGGTTACCGCTGCCCTGCTCCAGGTAAAACTACTGCCCGAAATGGTAGAACTAAAAGTATAATTCTGTGCCACACCAGAACAAACTGTTCCTGCTGGCGCACTGTTAACAACAGGCAGTTGATTAACCGTAACAAGTACAGGAGCCCGCGGACCAGTACAATTATCAGCAGAAGTAGCAGCTACATAATAAGTGGTAGATGATGTTAGCGCAGCAGTAGTATAAGTAGGATTTGTTAGTAATGAGCTTCCACCTGTTGGAGCTGTATACCAATTATAAGTTCCGCCGGGTGCAGATGCGATGAGTGTAGCTGTATTGCCGGAACAAATGGTTACTGCGTTTACAATTGGCGCGACAGGTGCAGGATTTATATTAACAACTATCAGATCAGTTGCTACCCCACAAGGCGCAACTGGATTATTGGAGGTTAGTTGTAAAGACACCGAAGATTGTCCGGCTGTCGGTGTAAAGCTGGTTGCTAATTGTCCTGCATTAGCAAATGTGCCGGTTCCACTCACAATAGACCATGTTCCGTTTGTTGCTGATCCACCTACTGATCCATTAAGAGCAACGGGTTGTCCATCACAGGTAGCAAGATTAACACCTGCATTGGCTGTTGTGTTTTGGTTGATTACTATATCATACTCTTTTGTGCTACCTGCACATCCTCCTGAAGCAATAATGGTATTTGTTATTTTATAAGAACCCGGTAAACTTGTGGCTAAATCTATTTCACCTGTATTTTCATTTTTAAACATTAAACTGGTTGATGAAGCAGTAAAAGTACCTGCGCTTGCAGAACCTGAAAATTGTGGTAAAGGGTTTGATTGTTGAACACAAAATGGTGCATTGTATGTGAATGTAGCATCTGCCTGTCCTTGAATAATTCTAATATTTACACTACTTGAATACACACAACTACCTCCTGTTGTAAAAGTAATAGTATATAAGCCAGCTGTACTTCCTGCAACATTTATCTGGCCCGTAGAAGCATCAATAAAAACAAGACCGGCAGGCGACGAAGTAAATGTACCAGTATTACCACCAAGAATTGAAGGAGTAGGATTTATACCACCGCTTGTACAATAAGTTCCTGCTGAATAAATAAAAGCTGGATTTTGAATGGGTGTAACATTCACAGTAGCAGTAGCTCTTGAACCTGTACAACCTGCAGCAGATGTAGCAGCAATATAATAGCTCGTAGTTGCATTTAGTATCGGAGTTGTGTAATTGCTGCCTGTTGTCAGAAGATCACCCCCACTGGCAGCATTGTACCACCTGTATGTATCTCCTGTTGAACTAACTGATAAGGATGCTGTGTTACCCCCGCAAATACTGGCACCATTCACAGTTGGCGCTGCAGGTGTTGGATTAACCGTAACTGTAACGGCTGTTCTTCCGGCACTGGTACAACCATTCACGGTTGTTTCTACATAGTAAGTGGTAGTAGACGTTAATGTTCCTGTATTATAGGCAATACCGGTCCCAATACTTGTTCCCAAAGTTGGAGCATTCCACCAAACATAGTTTCCACCAGGTGCAGTTGCTGTTAATGTTGTGGCATTACCACTACAGATAGAAGCCCCTGCAATGGTAGGATTGGCTGGTATTGGATTTACTGTTACAGTAACAGCCGTTCTTGGGCCTGTACAGCCACCATTGGTTGCCTGCACATAATAAGTAGTGTTTGAAGTAAGGGCAGTTGTTGTATAGGAAGCTGTTGATGCCAATAGTGTACCGCCTGATGCAGCATCATACCATCCAAAACTACTTCCGCCTGCACCAGTTGCCAATAAGGTGGCTGTTTGTCCGGAACAAATGGTAGTGCCCGACGCAGTAGGCGCAGCAGGTATGGCATTTACTGTAACTGTTACCGCTGTTCTGGTACTTGTACAACTTGCTAAAGTCGTTTGTACATAATAGGTTCTATTAGATGTGAGTAGAGGTGTTACAAAAGTAGCTCCTGTAGCTACAAGGTTTCCACCCGTTGGTGAATCATACCATTGATAATTACCCCCTGGATTTGTAGCTGTCAAAGTAGCGCTTGAACCACTACACACTGTAACACCCATTGCCGTAGGAGCCGCAGGTGTCGCCGCGGCAGTGACCGTAACAGTAGCTGTTTCGTTCGGACAACCAGACGTATTATCAGCAACATTAACTGTGTAAGAACCTATGGTTGAAGCATTAATGTTTGTTGCTGTAGATCCAGTATTCCAGGAATACGTATACGGAGGATTACCCCCGCTAACGGATGCATTCAAATTCACACTCGTCCCGTTACAAATTGCAGGATTTAGAGGGCTGATTGAAACCACCATAGGAGGTACCGTAAAAACCACTATTGTATCTCTACGGTCAGATACACAAGAACCTGATGCACTGACTTCATATTGAATTTGTACTGGAGCACCAGATGTTGGCGTAACAGTAACTGAAGTACCAGTTATCGAACTTAAATAACTATTGTATGCTCCTGAAGCACCTGGCGAAATTGACCTCCAATTTGCAGAAGTGGCACCAATAACACTCAAAGTACCTGAACAATTTTGTCTTAACAGAAGATCATCTGACGCTCTAATTAGAGATGCTGTAGAAATAGTATACGTATTCTGATCATTACCCGGTTTACAAAATGAGATACAGACAGATGTCAGTCCGGTAACACACACAGATTCCCCAACTCGAATTAAGGGGCCACAGTTGATAGAATAAAAACTTGATTGAGGTTCCTTATCAGTATCAAAAATTAAAATGTCTGCACCTGGGTTCAGCGTTACATTAAATCGTAGACAATTTGAATTATTATCAAATGGATTTGATGATGTACAAGCTGTCCCATCTCTTTTTGATTTTAGAGACCATGATGTGTCTTTTTTAGCAGACAAATTGACTGTTATGATATTGGAAGTACCATCATTAATCGGGCATTGACCAAAAACTTTTGAAAAAGTGATGGTAAAGAGAATAAAAATTACGAAAGCCTTTTGTGAAAAGCTTTGATACATGATGGCACCTGATGTACGACCATCTTTTTCCCGGGTATTGGATAGCTGATAATTCAATACCCGAAAATACGGAAATTCAAGCTGAATAGATGTTTTAGCCTATCTGATACCCTACTTCCCTTTCCGTAAATCAAGGTTTTGCAGATAGGCCACACGAAGGGCATTGATATTCCGGTACTGGTTACCGGCCGCCGTCTGGATAAAAGTATTCAGGTAACCAAACTGGAGGTTATTATTGGCATCAAATGCATAATTCAACCCAAGGAACAACCGGTTCTGGTCGAAATAATTATTAACGATTTGTTTACCGAAGTTGATGTGTATTTCATCAATAACTAATGCCGATAATTTCTTAGGTACCAGACCTTTCGCATCCAATGGCACCTGGTACAAAATATTGTAACGCATCCTGAAATTAAAAGAGTAACTGTCGGCCAGTTCGGTATTATTCAGGTAACGCCTCCTGTATCTTTCTTCCAGACGTATATACTGCATCAGCCTGGTTCTTTTATTCTTTGTAAACCATTGTACCTGCTGCCAGGGCCTGTGTTCCGGCTGCGATACTTTGATGTTATCGTTTGCGGGGAAATTATTGATAAATGAATAGCCAGCTGTTAACCGCACATTATCATCCACAAAATAAGTCAACCCCACCCTTGCAATACCGGTTGAGAAATTATCTACTAAGTCCTCGCGGGTACGTATCTGAAAATCACCCCAAAGCCCCCATTTATTACTCAGCCGGGTTTGGTTAAAATAAGCCAGCCATACCTGCGATGCATGTGAGGTATTTTTAGGTTGTGCCCTGAGCCACAAACTATTCAGCAATACAATACTCAATACAAAACCATATTTCAATCGCATGATCTGTGCTTTTCGGAATGAATGTTTTTTGCCGGGGGTAGTTGTAAACAGTCTTATTTATTTCAATGCTTCCAAAGCACGTAAAACAGTTTTATCGGTTTTATTGTGCACTTCATAATAACCCTGTGTGCGCCATAACTGACGGGCCATCATACGTTGTACATGCTCCAATAAATAATTCCTGTCTTTCGCCGATGCACGCGACAGCACGATACTGTCTTTTGCAGCAAAAGCCACTAATTGCTGCCATTCAGCTTCACCGGGAACAAAGTCTTTATACAATGCATCCGGTGTTTTATAGGCATTGAATCTCTGCTGCTGCTTCAGGTATAAGCGATACACAAAATTATTCATGGTATTCTTATAATACATGGCTGTTAAAGCCGTATCTAATTTAGTGGTATCATAGGCCACAAATACATCCGGTGTAATGCCACCCCCGCCATATACCAATCTTCCAGCCGGTGTTTTATATGATTTACCCGCCGGTTTAACGGTATCGGCTTTCACCAGTTCTCCATTATGCCAGCGTGTTACCAGGTCTTCTTCATACTTCTGCTTACCATTATTATAAGGCTTTTGAATATTGCGGCCGAGGGGTGTAAAATACCTGGCAATGGTTAATCGTACGGCACTGCCGTCCGACAACTGAAACTGCTGCTGCACCAATCCCTTACCAAATGAACGCCTGCCAATAATGGTGGCCCTGTCCCAATCCTGCAAAGCCCCGCTCAATACTTCACTGGCCGATGCCGATGTTTCATCTACCAGTACCACTAATTTCCCTTTTTCAAATAAGCCATCACGTTTACAGCGGTATTCCATTTTGGGAACATGCTCCCCTTCTGTGTATACAATCAATTTATCGCCATCGAGAAATTCATCTGCTATATCTGTTGCTTCTTTTAATAAGCCACCGCCATTGCCCCTCAGGTCGAGAATAAGTTCTTTCATACCCTGTGCCTGCAGTTTTTCGAGCTGCTGCATAAATTCTTCAAAAGTGGGTTCACCAAAACGATTGATGCGGATAAAACCAGTACCCGGTGCAATCATGTAAGAAACGTCTACTGTTGGAACAGGGATGGTTCCACGCTGAATGGTAATTTTTTTCTCTGCCGCCCCCCTTAATAATGTAACCTGCACTTTTGAATCGGCAGGACCACGTAATACAGACCTTACTTGATCGGGTTTTATTTTTACACCTGCAATCACGATGCTGTCATCTACTTTTATAAAACGGTCACCTACCTGTATGCCTGCTTTCTCTGAAGGGCCTCCTTTCATCACCGTTACCACATGAACAGTATCACTGAATAATTGAAACTCTACACCAATACCCTGGAAATTACCCATCAGTTCTTCATTCACATCCATCAGGTCTTTGGCAGGAATATATACAGAATGGGGATCGAGTTTCGATAATAATTCATCTGCCGCCACCTGGGTGATACTGTCTGTTTGTATAGGATCCACATATTTGGTCCTGATGAGTTCAACCAGTTCCTGTAAAGCACTTCTTTTGTTAAGGCTGAGGAAACGACCACCCTGCATTTTATCTCTTAACTGGTAGCCAATCATCATACCCAATACCATCACCAAAGCAAAAAGAACAGGTAACCATACCTTTAACTTGTTATTTCCCATGTTGCAAATATCTGTATTTCGTTATGAACTTCTTTTTTTGTTCAGGATGAGTGGCTAACAGTCATTAGTAATACAATCATTCCATAAAATGGGTTGATTTCTCATTAAAATTTTCGTACTTCGTGCCGTTCCGTATTTTCTGGTTTCAAAATATAGCTATGCCTGTAAGATTAATCGCTGATAGTGGTGCCACCAAGTGTGAATGGTGTGTGCTCGACAATGGCAAAAAAACCAAAACCATTATCACCCAGGGCATCAGTCCCTACTTTCTTACCGGCCCCCAGATTACCGCATTGCTGGAAAAAGAACTGATCCCCAAACTCAAAAAATTCCAGGTAAAAGAAATCTTTTTTTATGGTACCGGTCTGGCCAACCCTAAAAATGTGACCATCGTAAAATCGGTACTCAAAAAACTCTTCCCTGCTGCCAAAACAGAAGTGCAGAACGATCTGCTCGCCGCAGCCCGTGCCCTTTGCGGTAAAAACAAGGGTGTTGCCTGCATACTGGGTACCGGCGCCAATTCCTGTTTTTACAATGGAAAGAAAATACTGAAAAACAGCCCCGGACTCGGATATGTACTGGGCGATGAAGGCAGTGGTGCCTACCTTGGGAAAAAAGTAATTCAATACTACCTCTATCATACCTATGATGAAGAACTGAGAACGGCTTTTGAAAAAAGGTTCCAGGTAACCCCTATGGAAATACTGGAAAACGTGTACAAAAAACCCCTCGCCAACCGTTACCTCGCCTCTTTTGCCATTTTCCTGGCAGAGAACCGCGGACATTATATGATCGAAAATATTATTGAAGACGGATTAAATGATTTCTTTTTTACCCATCTCTATAAATACAGGGAAAGCTGGACACATCCCATTCATTTTGTGGGCAGCATCGCATTTGGATTCAAAGATGTATTAAAGGACCTTTGCAATACCTATGAACTCGAACTGGGTCGGGTACTGAAAGCACCCATGCAGGGACTTATTGAATATCACCGCTAAAAAAGCATTATGGCTGAGTTTATTAAAGTAACAGAACAACCCTCTACTTACAGACACCTGGAGAAAATGTCGATACAGGATCTGCTGCTCAATATCAACAATGAAGATAAAATGGTGCCCAATGCGGTGGAGAAAGCCATTCCGCAGATTGAAAAATTAGTGGCTGCCATTGCCGATAAAATGCTGGCCGGTGGCCGCCTGTTTTATATTGGTGCAGGCACCAGCGGAAGATTGGGTATTGTAGATGCCAGTGAATGTCCACCCAGTTTTGGGGTGCCTTACGGACTCGTAATTGGTTTGATTGCCGGTGGCGATAAAGCCATTACACAGGCCGTTGAATTTGCGGAAGACAGTACCGAACAGGGCTGGGCCGATCTGCAGAGACATTTCGTAAGTGATAAGGACGTAGTAGTAGGTTTGGCCGCAAGTGGTACCACTCCTTATGTGATCAGTGCATTGAAGGAATGCCGTAAACATGGCATCATTACCGGAAGCATCAGTTGTAACCCTAATACACCTGTTTCAAGAGAAGCTGATTTTCCGGTTGAAGTGGTAGTGGGTCCTGAATTTGTCACCGGAAGTACACGCATGAAAAGCGGTACGGCACAGAAACTGGTATTAAACATGATTTCTACCTCAGTGATGATACAATTAGGACGTGTAGAAGATAATAAGATGGTAAACATGCAACTGAGTAATGTGAAACTGGTGGACAGGGGCGTAAAAATGGTGATGGATAAACTGAAAATCACAGAATACGAAGTAGCCAAAGACCTTTTATTAAAACACGGCAGTGTAAAAAAAGCTGTGGAAGCAGCAAGCTGAAAAACAGAAGAATAAGGAACAGAGAAATAAGAAATCAGGAAGTAATATTTTCTATTCGCTAAACTTTCTCAGTTCCTTATTTCATATTCCTTATTTCTTATTCTCTCCTGCTATGCACGACATAGAACCTTTTTATAACTGGCGGCATATTTATGTTTCAGAAGAGGACCAGCGTTCTCCTTTCTTTGGCCGCACATACAGTGAGTTTGAATTTTCGCAGACGGTTTACAATTATTATATCCATCCGCAATGGGATGATTTTGGCAGTCGTACACTGTACCTGAAAGTGATTTATGTAGACTATGAACTCAACTTTGCCATCATAGAATTCATTGGCGAATGGAATGATGCCATTGAAAATGATATCATGGAACTGAAGCGTGAAGTGATGGACCTCTTTTATAAACAGGGCATTACAAAATATATACTCGTTGCCGAAAACGTCATGAACTTCCACAGCAGCGATAAAGAATATTACCAGGAATGGTATGAAGAACTCAGTGAAGAAAACGGATGGGCGGTTGCCCTGAACATGAGCGATGCGGCACAATACGATTTCAAAAGAAAAAAACTCAATTATTATATCGAATTAATTGACCTTCCTGAATGGCGTACCTATAAACCTTATCATCTTTTTAAAAAGATTGATGATATGCTGATGAAGCGTCTTGATTGATCGAAGCGATGAATGGAACACAGATTGTCATGATTGTAATAATTTATCATGATTACTCATAACAATCATGATCATCTGTGTTCTATACAACTACAACCCCAAGTTATGTTTTGCCAATGTTTGTTGTGCTATTTCATACCCTGCATCAGCATGCCTGATAACACCCATACCAGGATCATTTCGTAATACGCGCGCCAATCTTTGTGCAGCCGCATCGGTTCCATCCGCTACAATCACCATACCTGCATGAATGCTGTAACCCATTCCTACCCCACCCCCATGGTGAAGACTTACCCAGCTTGCGCCACCAGCTGTATTAACCAGCGCATTTAAAATGGGCCAGTCTGCAACGGCATCACTTCCATCTAACATGGCTTCTGTTTCCCTGTTAGGTGATGCCACCGATCCTGTATCGAGATGATCACGACCAATAACAATCGGCGCTTTCACTTTTCCTGTTCTTACCAGTTCATTAAATGCCAGTCCTGCTTTTTCACGCTCGCCTTGTCCGAGCCAGCAGATACGTGCCGGTAATCCCTGGAAAGCAATTCTTTCTTTGGCCATTTTCATCCATCGCAGCATCGATGTATTTTCCGGAAAGAGCTGCATAATCAGTTCATCCGTAACGGCAATATCAGCCGGATCACCACTGAGTGCCGCCCACCTGAATGGCCCCTTACCTTCGCAAAACAATGGACGTATATAAGCAGGCACAAAACCCGGAAAATCAAACGCATTTTTCAATCCGTGTTCCTGTGCGCGTGCACGGAGGTTATTACCGTAGTCGAAGGTAATAGCTCCAGTTTCTTGCAGGGTCAGCATCAGCTCTACATGGAGTTTCATACTATCGTAAGCCAGTGCGATATAGGCATCAGGATCTTTTTCCCTCAACACATTAGCCGCATGGTTATCCAGTGTATGAGGTATATACCCAATCAATGGGTCGTGCGCCGAAGTCTGGTCTGTGAGTACATCTACTTGTATCTTTCTTTGGATCAGTCTTTCCAGTAACTGAACCGCATTCGACAATACGCCGATACTTAATCTTTCTCCTTTTTGTTTGGCCACTACTGCCCTATCGATGGCTTCATCAATATCCGTAAATTTAAGATCGAGGTATTTTGTTTCGAGTCGCTTATCAATCCGCCACTCTTCTACTTCTGCACAAAGTGCCACGCCATCGCACATGGTAATGGCCAATGGTTGCGCTCCACCCATACCGCCCAATCCGGCAGTAACACTGAGTGTACCTTTCAGTGATCCGCCAAAATGTTTATCGGCCACGGCAGCAAAAGTTTCATAGGTACCCTGCACAATTCCCTGAGAACCGATATATATCCAGGAACCGGCAGTCATCTGACCATACATCATCAAACCCTTTTGTTCCAGTTCTGTAAAGTGTTTCCAGTTGGCCCAGTTAGGAACCAATTGTGAGTTAGACAATAAAACCCTGGGAGCATCGGCATGTGTTTTCAGGATACCAACCGGTTTACCGCTTTGTATCAGCAGTGTTTCATCGTTCTCTAATTTTTTCAGTGATTGTATAATCAGATCGAGACATTCAATATTGCGGGCCGCTTTACCTCTACCACCATACACAATAAGGTCCTCAGGTCTTTCTGCCACTGCAGGGTCGAGGTTATTTAATAACATACGAAGGGCAGCTTCCTGAACCCATCCTTTACAGTTAAGTTGTGTACCGGTGGGTGTTTTATATTTTACAAAATCATAGGCTATGGTAGCAGACATGGCAGGCTTTTTTGGTGTGGGAAAGTACAGAAATTAAGTCTGATTTTTTGATCTGTGATTTTTCGAGTTAAGTAGCTGCAAAATCAAAAAATCACAGCTCAACAAATCAAAGATCCCTGCCTTTGCTTATATTTGATTAAAACAAATTATATGGGATTACCTGTTAATAACAAGAAAGCCGGTAAAGGAGGCGCTGCAGGTTCAAAGAATACGGGCCAGGCTTCAAAATTCATCAGCAAACCCGGCACCAAAGCCGTTGGCATTGCCAAAAAGCCCATTAAAACGGGTGGATCGAGAGGCAGTTGAAGAGATGTTTGATGTCTGATGTAGGATGTCTGATTTGAAAACTATATCAGACATCCTACATCAGACATCAGCTATCCTACATCAAATCATCATACGCTGCCCTTAACTCATTCAGCGCATGGTTGTCACCCGCTGCCTTGGCGGCTTCTATGCCTTTTTCATACCATTGAATGGCCAGATCCGTTTCCTGTAACTGTTCCAGCAATTTGGCCAGGTGATAATAGGAACCAACATAATCCGGCGAATCGGTAAGCACCGCCTCAAAAAGTTGTCTCGCCTCAGTCAGTTTCCCCGCTTTTATATATTCCAGTGCCAGTGCATGACGCAGGAAATTATCCTTCGGATTTTGCTCCAGGAAAGCCAGTATTCGTGCAATTCGCTCCATAGGGCAAAGATAGCAGTTAGCGGATAGCTAATGGCATATGGCATATGGCGTATGGCTAATAGTAGGAGTAAAAGATACTGTTATGAACCATGGCTATTTGCCATACGCCATATGCTATCTGCTTGTCTCTAAAAATTTCCCCTGTTAAAAAAAATATCCGAACCTTTGCCGGAAACAAAAGCTTCCTATATTTGTTAAATAGTTGCATAAACAACTAATCATTGAGTCAAAACCTAATAGTTATATATGAAAATCCTGGTTTGTGTAAGTAAGACGCCTGATACCACTTCCAAAATTGCTTTTACGGATGGTAACAGCAAATTTGATGAGAATGGTGTTCAGTGGATCATCAACCCATACGATGAATGGTATTCATTGGTAAGGGCCATTGAACTGAAAGAAAAAGACCCTTCTACTGTTGTGCACCTGGTAACCGTAGGTGGTGCAGATGCAGAACCCATCATCAGAAAAGCTTTGGCATTAGGTGGCGATGAAGCCATCCGGATCAATGCAGATGGCAGTGACAGTTATTTTATTGCCTCCCAGATTGCGTCCATTGCCAAAGATGGTTATGACCTGGTATTTACCGGTAAAGAAACCATTGACTATAACGGATCATCAATAGGTAGCATGGTAGCAGAACTGATCGATGCGCCTTACATATCACTCGCCACCAAATTTGACCTCAATGGCAATACAGCCATTGTTACGCGTGAGATTGAAGGTGGTGAAGAAGTAGCAGAAGTGGTTTTACCGGCTGTGGTGAGTTGTCAGAAAGGTGTGGCAGAACAGCGCATACCTAACATGAGAGGTATCATGGCTGCACGTACCAAACCCTTAAAAGTAACAGAACCCTTTGCTGTAGACAGCTTCACCTCTGTAGTGAACTTTGAATTACCACCGGCAAAAGCAGGTGTAAAACTGGTGAGTCCGGATAATGTGGGCGAACTGGTAAGATTGTTACACGAAGAAGCAAAAGCAATCTAATCGGTATTGCTATTAACCATCTTTAAAAAAACGAACAATGTCTGTTTTAATATTTGTAGATCAATCAGAGGGCCATATCAAAAAAGCTTCTTATGAAGTATTGACTTATGGTGCTAAACTAGCTGAACAATTAGGTACCACTGCCGAGGCCCTGGTATTGGGTACTGTAAGTGATGACCTGGCTGCCCTAGGTAAGTATGGCGTAAAAAAAGTACACCAGGTTAACAACGAAACACTGAATCACCTCGATGCACAGGTATATGCGAAAGTAATTGCCGAAGCAGTAACAGGCACCGGAGCCAATGTAGTGGTGATTTCACATAACCATACCGGAAAAGCCATTGCAGGCCGCGTAGCTGTTCGGCTCAAAGCGGGTCTTGTTGCTGGTGCCTGTGCCCTACCCGATACCAGCAATGGTTTTGTAGTGAAGAAAACCGTTTTCTCCGGTAAAGCTTTTGCCAACGTGAGCATTACAACAGCCATCAAAGTCATTTCACTGAACCCGAATAGCTATACTACGATTGCAGGTGAAGGCACAGCTGAAGTAAACCAATTATCAGTTGCAGCAGATGCTTCGAAAGTTAAAGTAACAGCAGTGAATAAAGTAAGTGGTGAAATACCCTTAACAGAAGCAGAGATTGTGGTAAGTGGTGGACGTGGATTAAAAGGACCGGAAAACTGGGGCATCTTACTAGACCTCGCTAAAGAACTGGGAGCCGCTACTGCCTGTAGCCGCCCGGTTGGTGATGCACACTGGAGACCACACCATGAACATGTTGGACAAACAGGTGTACAGGTGGCACCAAATCTATACATAGCTATCGGTATCTCCGGCGCCATTCAGCACCTTGCTGGTGTGAACCGTAGTAAAATTATTGTGGTGATCAATAAAGATCCTGAAGCGCCTTTCTTTAAAGCAGCTGATTATGGTATTGTAGGTGATGCATTTGAAGTGGTGCCTAAGTTGACTGAAGAGATTAAGAAGATGAAGGAAAAATAGTGTTTATCTGATACTAAAAAAGGGCCGGCTACAACCGGTCTTTTTTTATTGCCTGAACTTATTATTACGTTAGAGTTAAATGCTTTTAACCGATACTATAAAGTTCCGGTTCTTCCATATTCAGAGGCCTTCCACTTATTTGCACTTCATATTATGCTTTCGGTTAAGTACAGCCATTATCGCTAATGTTGAACCCTACACAAAAACATTTTTTTACAGAAATTACCTATATTTTCATAGCTAATTTTTTTTTCACATGAAGCACTGCCGACTATTCTCTACTTTTTATTTGATGGGTATGTTGTTGATCTGCGCAACTGCATATGGACAACCCGAGAATATAAAAAAACAATTATCGGATGCAGATAGTTATTATTCAGGCAAAAAATATCCCGATGCTAAGGCTATCTACCTCAAACATGTTGAGCATCTTTCTCCTGCTCAGCAAATGAAACTGGGTATTTGTTATTATGCAGAAGGGGTAAAAACCCCGCAGAGTTATAGCGATGGAATGAAATGGATGGAGCAGTCTGCCAACCGGGGTTATACCGAAGCAATGAATACCATCGCTTATTTTTACCAGACTGGTTTTGGCGTAGCAAAAGATTCATTGCAGCAACTGGCCTGGATTAAAAAATCGGCAGAATATGGTGATCCGGAGGCACTGGTATCAATGGCATATCGTTATCAGACCGGTAGGGCTGTACCAAAAGATCAGCAAAAAGCCAGGGAAATGTATATCAAAGCCATAGACCGCAACAGCGCAAAAGCTGGCTACTACCTTTCCATGATGGAAGAACAAAACGGGAACATGGCCAATGCCCTTCAGTACATGGAAAATTCAGCACGAAAAGGATTTGTGCCTGCGCAGTACGAACTGGGAGTGATGTATCAGGAAGGCATAGCTACCGGAAAAAATGACCCCGATGAAGCTTACAGGTGGTTTAGCAAAATCAAGTATTCATCAGAAAACCAGGATTTGTACCGGAATGCTGCATTACGGATGAGAGATATGGGTGCAGTTGAACCTTCCACCGATATGGCAACTGTAAAGCCCCTACTCACGAAACTGGCTGCAAGAGCCAACGAAAGTTTTTACGATGTAAAAGGCAAGCTGATTGAACCTGCCAATAAACCACAGTTCGACAACCTGGGCAGCAGCAAGAATGAGTATTATGCCTCACTGATTGATCTGGGTTTCAAAAATGCCTATATCCGCAGAAATAATTTCAACCAGGTACAGAAAGACCAATCAATTAAAAATGTTGACGAATATATTTATCATGCTCAGTTAATTCACTCATCCACCAAGGAAAAAACCTATCGGTTGTATAAACAATGGGCAGGTATATTAAAAAATATTTTTACTGACTGGAAGATGTCTGAAGAAGACAATGCTACATACTACAATGGATCAGTTTCATTTTGGAAAGACAACAGTAATGGCCGCAGAACCTTGATACAATTAAAAACATGCTGCAGCAATGAGATTGTTCAAATTGAAATCAGCAATCTGTAGGCGACCATAACAATTACAAAGTTCCTGTCCGCCCGCCATCTACCGGTAAATTAATGCCATTGATATAAGCTGCTGCGGGTGAACATAAAAAAGCTACCGCCGCAGCAAATTCTTCCGGCTCTCCCAGCCTGCCTGCTGGAATCATGGTAATCGTTTTATCGATAATGGTATCTACTGTAGTATTGGCATCTGCAGCCTGTTTACCAAATAAATAATCAAGACGGTCTGTTTTGGTATAACCTGGCAATACATTGTTTACCGTTATTCCGAATTTACCAATTTCATTGGCCAGTGTTTTAGCCCAGTTGGCTACTGCGGCACGTACTGTGTTTGAAATACCCAATCCGTTAATGGGTTGTTTCACTGAAGTAGAAACAATATTGATGATACGGCCAAACCCTCTTGTCTGCATACCCGGCACAACCAATTGTGCTAACATGTGCGCCGTAACTAAGTGTGAACGAAAACTTTTTTCCAGTTCATCTGCTGCAGTATTCAGCAATGGGCCCGATGCCGGGCCACCGCTGTTATTCACGAGAATATCAATCGTATGCCCCTCTTTCAGGAAATGATCAATCAATCCTGCCACCGATGATGGGTGGTTGGTATCGGCCACAAAATAACCATGCTGTTGTTGCAATGCCGTATCGAGTGAATGGAGGACAGCTTTCAGGTTTTCTTCATTACGGGCTAATAGGTAAACGTTCGCACCCATCAAAGCCAGTTCCTGTGCCACGGATGCACCCAAACCCTGTGAAGCACCACAAACCAAGGCTGTTTTTCCTGTAAGGTCAAGATTCATGATACGGGTTTTATAATGAACGATAATCTTCACGTACGGGAGAAAACACATCCAGCAGTTTGCAATCGGTAATTGCCAGTCCCGAATGCGGTACATTGGAGGGAATCACAATCACTTCACCCGGACCAAACTGTATGGGCTCTCCTGCCAGTGTTAACTGAAATTTCCCCTCCAGTACATGGGCCACCTGCTCATGCGGATGTGCATGTTCTTTCAATGCAGCGCCTGCTTTAACATCGAGGTAAGATAAAGTCATACTTTCTGTATGAATAAAACGGGCACTATAACCGGGAACTATTTCTTTGGGCACTATACTTGCAAGATCAACTAAGGGCATACTGTTTATTTTATGATGCAAATTACGATTCCTCAACCGATACGGGCAAAGCATCTTTGTTGTTTCTTTGCAGTATGGCAGCATCATCACTCCCACTTTTCAGAAAAATCGGTATAGCAGAAGGTATTTCCTTATTGCTGTTATTAGGAATAGCCATGCCGCTTAAATATTTTGCCGGTATTCCGGAAGCAGTAAAATTTACCGGATGGGCACATGGTATTCTTTTTATTGCCTATGGCTGGTTTGCCTATATTGTTAGAGAAGAAAAGCAATGGCCATTTAGAATGCTGGTCTGGGCTTTTCTTGCGGCATTCTTTCCTTTTGGTACTTTTATTTTTGACAAAAAACTGAAGTCGGGGCAATTCGCGTAATAAAAAAGGTATCATCAAAATGATACCTTTTAAAAAAAATGGCTTTACGCAACTCTATTTTTCTGTTGTTTCAGCAGCTTCAATATTAATAGCATCCATCGCTACTTCTGATAATTTTTCATTGGACGCTTTTTCTTCCTGTAAACTAAGGTCGATTAAATCAACCACATCATTCAGCTTGAGGGTTACCGCAAATTGTCTCATCGTACCGTAGGTGGCAATTTCATAATGTTCAATTTTTTGCATGGCAGCAATGATACCAGCATCACGCATGGCACCTTCTTCACAGGTATCTATAATGACCTCCATCTCTCTGATCAATCCAGACATGGCTTCACATTTTACCGCTTCAGCAGGTACATTAAGTAGTTCAAATATTTCTTCCGCCCGGACAATATGTGCTTCCGTTTCAGATAAATGTTTGGTGAGTGACCAGGCCAGGTCTTCATCGGTTGCTTTTTCGATCATTCTGGGTGTTACTTTCACGAGGGCTTTTTCTGCCCAGTAAATATCTTTTAAAGCCGTTTCAAACAGGTGCATCAGTTGTGATGATTTCATGGCTGCTTTTTTAATTTTATCATCAAAACTGGTTGAACTACCATTTGTGCTGAAAGGTTGTTGTTGCATAATTATTGATTTAAAGAATAAAGAATTAGGTGAATACACTAGTTGTGAATTTCGAGGGCCCTGTTATGGCGCCAGTTTTCAATTAAAAATGAGGCATCCGCTTCATTCTTTGGGTGTACACCCATTAAGATATGCCCCTTCAGAATCGCCTCTTCATAGGTTTTAGCCCTTTCTTCAGGAATGCCTACACCAATAAGTGCGCCGATCATGCCTCCGGCAATACCACCGGCACCGGCACCGGCCAGCCCCCCTAAAATTGGGCCGGCAATAACAATCCCCAGACCCGGAATAAGCAAGCCCGTTCCAATAGCGGCAATGATGCCAACGATGGCTCCAATAGTACCTCCAATGGCTGAGCCTTTTGCCAGACCTTCAGCGGCCTTATTATCCATATCTGTAACGGGAATCCCCGTTCCAAAATTTTTTGTTCTTGTTTCATCCGACATGACCAGATTGATATCATCGGACTGATAACCTCTTTCAAACATGGCATTGTAAGCATTTTCAGCTCCTTCCCTGTCAACAAACAGCCCGGTAAGCAGGGGTCGTTCCAGGGGTTTTTGATCTATGATTATTTTTTGCTCTTCCATATGGTCACTTTAATACTGAAAGAATTTTCAGTAAGTAAAGATGGAGGTAATGATGGCTAGAGGCATTACAGAATCACAGATATAGCTTATATGATTCACAGATTCAGTAGTGTGACTGACAAGTATGTTTTGCAGGTTCAGTCAAGAGATGGTCTACTACTCTTATTCCATGAAGTTTAAACTGACGTTGATTCATATATTAATTTGATTTATTTTCGTGTGGTCTATGAAAAAGATAGAACTGGAAATAGTGGCATTGTCGCACAGCATCACCCAAACACATTCCTATGCTGTTGTGCTGGGTGAAACCAATGGATTAAGGAGACTTCCCATCGTTATTGGTGGTTTTGAGGCCCAGGCTATTGCCGTGGCACTTGAACATATGCAGCCCAGCCGTCCGCTCACACACGACCTGATGAAAAATTTCATGAATGCCTTTAATGTAGAATTACAGGAAATCATCATCAGCGACCTCCAGGAAGGCATATTCTATTCAAAACTGGTTTGTTTTACCGAACACGATACCGTAGAAATCGACAGCCGTACCAGCGATGCCCTTGCATTAGCCGTTCGCTTTGGCTGTCCCATTTATACCTATGAACATATACTCGAAAATGCGGGTATCCTTATGGAAGATGGTGGCAAAAAACAAAAAGCAGAAGCCGTAGGTGCAGAAGATAATAGTAGTACCGGCAGAGAAGACCTCAGCAGCATGAGCTTGGAAGAATTACAAACCCTCCTCAATGATGTACTCGAACATGAAGACTATATCAGGGCTATTGCCATCAGGGATGAGATGAATAAGAGGAAGTAGCTATGAGCTATGAGCTATGAGCTATGAGCTATGAGCTATGAGCTATGAGCTATGAGCTTCATAAGGGAAATGACTTACCATTTGCTTTATTGTCTTCGACCTGCTTTTTTTTGATTTTTTACTTTTAACTTTTGAATTATTTCACCATTCACCATTCACTATTCACATCCCCCCATGCTCTCTTTCCCTAACGCAAAAATCAACCTGGGTTTGAATATCATTCGAAAAAGAATGGATGGATTTCATGACCTTGAAACGGTATTTTATCCGGTTGAAGGACTCCGTGATGTATTGGAAACAGTGCATGGAAATAGCGGTGACGGATCATTGAGCTTTACACATTCGGGACTTGACATTCCAGGAGATACCGGTCATAATCTTTGTAGCAAAGCGTATTATTTACTCAAAAAAGATTTTCCTGAGCTTCCCGCCATACAAATGCATTTGCACAAACAAATACCTATGGGTGCCGGACTTGGTGGTGGTAGTGCCAATGGTGCTTTTACACTCACCATGCTGAATCAGCAATTTGGTTTAGGATTAAAGGAGGAACAACTGATCCGTTATGCATTGACACTCGGAAGTGATTGCCCTTTCTTTATCATCAACAAAGCCTGTTATGCCGGCGGAAGAGGAGAAGAACTGGAGCCTATAACGCTTGATCTTACGGCTTATCAATTGGTACTCATCAATCCGGGCATTCATGTACCAACTGGTTGGGCCTTCTCTCAAATACATCCACATGAACCTTCCTATCCATGCAGACAAATTGTTCAGCAACCTGTTGAAACCTGGCATAATCTGCTGATCAATGATTTTGAACTACCGGTCATGCAGGCATATCCTGAAATACAAGCCATCAAAGATCAACTCTACCAGCAAGGAGCTGTATATGCATCTATGACAGGAACCGGCAGCACCGTGTATGGTCTCTTTACAAAAGATATACAGCCTTCCTTTGCTTTTCCTGCGCATTACTTTATTTACAAAGGCAAGTAGAACAGAACTGAACAGAGAAACAGCAGAATGTCCAATGTCGAATTTCCAATTGAATGCTGCTTTCTTCGATCGCATGCTTATGCAATTGTTAATCGCTTGGCAAATAGTGAGATTATATGCAAAAGAAACAAACGTTAGTTTTCAGAATGAACAATATTCTGTGATTGTGGGTTAATTTTGAATAATTATCAATCAATATTCACATTCATTGAATAAGTTATTTTAAAATCTACATTTTTTTAATTAATTTAGTACCGATTGCCTGCCATTCTATTTCCTGAACTTTAATTCGGTTGCAAATGCTTGTTTCAAAAAACAGCCAGGGTTTGTATGACCCAAGCTTTGAACATGATGCATGTGGCATTGGGTTCGTAGCCAATATCAAGGGTAGTAAATCGCACCAGCACATTACAGATGCTTTAACCGTGCTGGAAAACATGGAACACCGTGGCGCCTGTGGCTGCGAAAGCAATACAGGCGACGGCGCCGGTATCATGATACAGGTACCACATGAATTCTTCTTTGATGAATGCATTAAACAGGGCATTCATCTCCCCGCTTTTGGCAAATACGGCGTGGGCGTTATTTTTTTTCCCAAAGAATTAAGACTACGTGAAGAATGCCGCGATATTTTCAACCGCTCCGCAGAAAAACTCGGCCTCGACATTCTCTGCTACCGGAAAGTACCCGTTAACACCCACGACATCGGCAAAACAGCACTCTCCGTAGAACCAGTGATGGAACAGGTATTCATCGCCTGTCCCGACCACATTACACAACCCGATGAATTCGAAAGAAAATTATTTGTGTTGCGCAATTATGCATCACACACTATTCATAACACCGTAAAGAAAGACGAAATCGGTTTTTACTTAGCTTCTCTTTCTTATAAAACCATTGTTTACAAAGGACAATTAACCAGCACACAGGTAAGGGGTTATTTCCCCGACCTGAGCGATAAAAGAGTGGTATCGGCATTCGGATTGGTTCACTCGCGGTTTGCTACCAATACTTTTCCTTCCTGGAAACTGGCACAACCATTTCGTTATATCGCACACAATGGCGAGATCAATACTTTACAGGGTAACCTCAACTGGTTGCGCACCAGTGAAAAGGGTTTTACTTCTCCCTTCTTCAGCAAAGAAGAAATGGAAATGTTATTACCCATTGTTACCAACGGGCAGTCAGATTCCGCCTGCTTAGATAACATGATAGAACTGCTTACGCTTACCGGCCGTTCATTACCCCATGTAATGATGATGCTCATACCCGAAGCATGGGATGGCAATGAACAGATGGATGCCGTTAAAAAAGCTTTCTACGAATACCATGCCTGTATGATGGAACCCTGGGATGGCCCGGCTTCCATTTCTTTTACCGATGGAAAAATCATTGGCGCCACACTCGACAGAAATGGTTTACGTCCATCACGCTATTGCGTAACCACAGATGACCGTGTGATCATGGCTTCTGAAACCGGCGTATTACCAATCGATCCGTCTACCATCATAGAAAAAGGAAGATTGCAGCCAGGTAAAATGTTTGTAGTAGATATGGAACAAGGACGCATCATCAGCGATGATGAACTGAAAGAACAAATCTGCTCACAGAAACCTTATGCAGAGTGGCTGAACAAATACAAGATCAGGCTGGAAGAATTACCCGAACCCCGTGTTATGTTCACACACCTTGAACACGACCAGGTATTCAAATACCAGAAAGCATTTGGTTATTCAACCGAAGACCTCGATACCATTATTGCACCGATGGCATTGGATGGAAAAGAACCCATCGGCTCCATGGGTACTGATACACCGCTTGCTGTACTCAGCGATCAACCACAACACCTGAGCAGTTATTTTAAACAGTTGTTTGCACAGGTAACCAATCCACCCATCGATCCCATCCGCGAACGCATGGTGATGTCGCTGGCTACTTTTGCAGGCAGCAATGGTAATTTATTGGTAGAAGATCCGCTGGCTTGTCATAGTGTAGCACTCAAACAACCCGTACTCACCAATCATGAACTGGAAAAAATTCGCAGTATCGATACCGGTATATTCCAGGCTAAAACATTACAAACTTATTTCCGCTCCGATGGCAAACCCAGCTCCTTAAAAGCAGGCTTAGACAGGCTTTGCAGGTATGCCGTTGATGCAGTGGAAGATGGTTTTGAAGTAATCATCTTAACCGACCGCGCCATCGATTCAGACCACGCTCCCATGCCTTCCTTACTGGCCACTGCTGCGGTGCATCATCACCTCATCAGAAAAGGGTATCGCGGACAGGTAGGTATTATTGTTGAAGCGGGTGATGTATGGGAAGTGCACCATTTTGCCTGTCTTATTGCCTTTGGCGCCACCGCCATCAATCCATATCTCGCCTTGTCTTCTATCCGTGATATGAAGCTGAGTAATAAATTAAAAACAGATCTGGATGTTGACTACCTGAAAAAGAATTACATCAAAGCAGTAAATGAAGGCTTACTGAAAGTGTTTTCAAAAATGGGTATTTCCACTTTACAATCTTACCAGGGTGCACAGATATTTGAAATCATTGGACTGAATAAAAAAGTAGTGGACCTTTATTTCACGGGTGCCACTTCCAGAATTGAAGGCATGGGCCTGGATGAAATTGCCAGAGAAACCTTAGCCAAACACTATTTTGCTTTTGGCAAAAAAGATATTCCTGTTGATCGCCTGCCTGTTGGCGGCGTATACCAGTGGAAAAGAAAAGGTGAATTTCACCTCTTCAATCCGCAAACCATTCATTTGTTGCAACATGCTACCAAAACAAATGATTATACCACATTCAAAAAATATTCAAAACTCATCAACGACCAGTCTGAAAAAGCCTGCACTTTACGCAGTTTATTTCAGTTCAAAAGAAACCGCCCTGCTGTTCCGATTGATGAAGTAGAGCCTGCAGAAGCTATCTATAAAAGATTTGCTACTGGCGCCATGTCGTTCGGTTCCATTTCATGGGAAGCGCATACCACACTGGCGATTGCCATGAACAGACTCGGTGGCAAAAGTAATACAGGCGAAGGCGGAGAAGATGAAATAAGGTATACACCCTTGGTCAATGGCGACTCCATGCGTTCTTCCATCAAACAAGTGGCATCAGCCAGATTTGGTGTAACCAGTTTATACCTTACAGAAGCAGATGAGTTGCAGATTAAAATGGCACAGGGCGCAAAACCCGGCGAGGGCGGACAACTGCCAGGACATAAAGTAGATGATTGGATCGGTAAAACAAGACATGCCACACCTGGTGTTGGATTGATTTCACCACCACCGCATCATGATATTTATTCTATTGAAGACCTCGCACAATTAATCTTCGATCTAAAGAATGCCAATCGTGCTGCACGTATCAATGTAAAACTGGTATCAAAAGCCGGTGTAGGAACCATTGCTGCGGGTGTTGCCAAAGCAAAAGCAGATGTGGTATTGATTTCTGGTCATGATGGAGGTACCGGCGCCTCTCCCATCAGTTCCATTAAACACGCCGGACTTCCATGGGAACTGGGTCTGGCTGAAACACACCAGACACTGGTGAAGAATAAACTGAGAAGTCGTATTGTGGTGCAGGCCGACGGACAAATGAAAACCGGCCGTGATATTGCGATCGCTACTTTACTCGGTGCGGAAGAATGGGGCGTAGCAACAGCTGCATTGATTGTAGAAGGCTGTATCATGATGCGTAAATGCCACCTGAATACCTGTCCGGTAGGTGTAGCCACACAGGATCCGGAACTGAGAAAAAGATTTGCCGGCGATCCGGATCATGTGGTCAACTTTTTCAAATTCATTACACAGGAACTGAGAGAGATCATGGCCGAGCTGGGTTACAGAACCATTCATGAAATGATTGGTCAGGTAGATGCATTGGAAATGCGTGATGATATTTCACATTGGAAATATGAAAAGTTAGATCTCTCTGCCGTATTGTACAAAGAACCTGAATCTTTATACACCGGTTTGTACCAACAGGAAGAACAGGATCATGGACTAACTGACGTACTTGACTGGAAACTGTTACAAGCAGCAGCTCCGGCACTGGAAAGAAAGGAACGCATCAGCGCTTCTCTTCCCATTAAAAATACCGACCGCACTGCAGGTACCATACTTTCCAATGAAATAACCAAGCGTTATCGGGCCGAAGGTTTACCTGATGATACTATCCATTTCAATTTCACCGGAACAGCCGGACAAAGTTTTGGCGCCTTCAATACAAAAGGTATTACACTGGAACTGGAAGGTGATGCCAATGATTATTTCGGTAAGGGATTGAGTGGAGCAAGACTGATTGTGTACCCACATAAGCAGGCAAGTTTTGTTCCCGAAGAAAATATTATTATTGGCAATGTGGCCCTGTATGGTGCTACATCAGGAGAAGCATTTATTCGTGGTAAAGCCGGCGAACGTTTTGCGGTAAGGAATTCAGGCGCCAATGTAGTGGTGGAAGGTGTGGGCGATCATGGTTGTGAATACATGACTGGCGGAAGGGCCGTGATATTAGGCGACACCGGAAGAAATTTTGCGGCAGGCATGAGTGGCGGTATTGCCTATATCTATAATGCCAGTGGATTGTTTGCAGAAAGATGTAACAGAGAAATGGTAGAACTCGATCCACTGGAAGCAACTGATATCAGTTTCCTCCACGATATGATCACTAAACACTATGCATATACCGCGAGTACGGTTGCCAAATTCATACTGGATGATTTTGAAAACCAGACAAAGAATTTTGTAAAAGTATTCCCGAGTGATTATAAAAAAGTTTTAAAGCAGAAAGAACAGATGGCGTATAGCAAATAGCAGATAGTTCATGGCATATAGCAGCCATTCACCATGAGCTATCTGCCATAGGCCATCTGCTTAAAGCATCTAAAAATTAGATTATTTATGGGTAAACCAACCGGATTCCTTGAATTTACACGCAGTCTTCCCGGCAAAAGAAAACCGGAAGAACGCATTAAAGATTATAAAGAATTTGTGGATCGTCTGCCAGACGAAACCCTCAACCAGCAGGCAGCCCGTTGCATGAACTGCGGCGTTCCCTTTTGTCACAGCGGATGTCCGCTGGGCAATATCATTCCGGAATTTAATGACGCCGTGTATCGTCAGAACTGGGAAGAAGCCTATGAACTACTGAGTGCCACCAATAATTTTCCGGAGTTCACCGGAAGAATTTGTCCGGCCCCATGTGAAAGTGCCTGTGTATTGGGGATTAATCAACCACCTGTTACCATTGAAGAAATTGAAAAGCATATTATTGAGATCGCTTTCGACAAAGGGTTTGTTCAGCCACGCATTCCAAATTTACGCACCGGTAAAAAAATTGCAGTAGTAGGTTCAGGCCCTGCTGGTTTGGCCGCAGCTGCACAACTGAATTATGCCGGACATCTTGTAACCGTATTTGAAAGAGATGCATCGCCCGGTGGTTTATTACGATATGGTATTCCGGATTTCAAGCTGGAAAAATGGGTGATTGAAAGAAGGATTCAGTTGATGGAAAAAGAAGGCATCGTGTTCAAATGCAAGGCCAATGTAGGCGTGAATGTAAGCATCAACGACCTGCTGAGGGAGTTCCAGGCCATTGTACTCACTGGTGGTTCCACCATCCCACGCAACCTCAATATACCGGGCAGGGAACTAAAAGGTGTTCATTTTGCAATGGATTTCTTAAAACAGCAAAACCAGCGCGTATCGAATGAAGCCGTAACAGGCGAAGATATTTTTGCCACAGCTAAAAATGTAGTAGTAATTGGTGGTGGAGATACGGGTAGTGATTGTGTGGGCACATCTAACAGACAGGGAGCTTTCTCTGTAACACAACTCGAACTCTTACCCAAGCCGCCTGAACAAAGAACCAGTCAGATGCCCTGGCCTACTTATCCTATGACCCTTAAAACCACTTCTTCGCATGAGGAAGGCGCCAGCAGACAATGGGCAGTAGCTACCAAGGCTTTTATAGGTAATGAGGAAGGATATTTAAAGGCTTTACAGCTTGTTGACCTGCAATGGAAAGCTTCAACGGCAGAAAAACAAGCCGGTTTTGAAGAAATTCCTGGATCAGAAAGAGAAATACCCTGTGAGTTGACATTATTGGCGATGGGTTTTGTTCACCCCCAACATGAAGGCCTTATTGAAGAGCTGGGAGTGGAACTGGATGAAAAAGGCAATGTAAGGGCTGATGAGAAGAAGTTCCAGACCAATATCCCTAAAATATTTGCTGCAGGTGATATGAGAAGGGGGCAGTCGCTGGTAGTTTGGGCTATTAGTGAGGGGCGGGAATGCGCAAGAAGGGTTGATCAGTACCTGATGGGATCCTCTGTACTTGAATCGAAGGATCAAAGCTATCTAATAAATACATAATTTTATTTTATATTTATTATTATCAAAAGCCTGTCGGATCACTCAGACAGGCTTTATTTATTTAATAATCAACAAGTTATTCAATATTTACAGCCTTTTCTTCAACTAAAATAAATGAATTAAAAAATATAAAATGTTAATAAATCTTTAGATTTTGATAAAATATTTTAGTATTATTGAATTATAAATATTTATTAAAATATTTTTTAACATTAATCAAAAACCCTCGCATGAAAAAATTGACATTCCAGCAGGCGGCCCCTTTTATTGCTTTGGTAGCAGTTGCCGTTGCTGCGCTCTTCGTTCCATCCCTTCCCAATTTTGCTGATGAAGCAGGTGCTTACAGCGCAGCCGATATCACCTGGATTATTGTTGCTACCGCCCTGGTATTTTTAATGACACCCGGACTGGCCTTCTTCTATGGTGGTATGGTTCACCGTAAAAACGTGATCTCTACCATGATTAAAAGTGTGGTAGCAACAGGTGTGGTAAGTATTCTCTGGGTTTTTGTAGGATACAGCCTTTGTTTTGGTGAATCCATCGGTGGTTTTATTGGCAACCCTACCACCCATCTCTTCTTTAAAGGCATTAATTCCGGAGCTCCCTGGAGCCTTGCCCCTACTATTCCCATTACCTTATTCGCCCTGTTCCAGTTGATGTTTGCCATCATTACCCCGGGTCTGGTAGTAGGTGCAGTAGCAGAACGTATCAAATTCACTTCTTACATACTTTTTATAGCCCTTTTCAGCTTATTGGTGTATGCACCCATTGCACACTGGACATGGCATCCCGAAGGTTTCCTGTTTAAAATGGGCGCCCTCGATTTTGCCGGCGGTACAGTGGTTCATATTTCCGCAGGTTGTGCCGCTTTGGCTGGCGCACTGGTATTAAAACGCAGACAAACACATATGGAGCATAAAGAAATTCCACCGGCCAATATTCCTTATGTACTCATTGGTACGGGTTTACTCTGGTTTGGCTGGTTTGGTTTCAATGCCGGTTCAGCTGTTGGCGCAGGTGCATTAGCCGTTTCAGCCTTTGCAACCACCAATACCGCTGCTGCTGCTGCTGGTTTATCATGGATGTTCTTTGATGTACTGAGAGGCAAAAAACCATCTGTATTGGGCTTTTGTATCGGTGCTGTAGTAGGTCTTGTAGCCATTACTCCCGCCGCTGGTTTTGTAGCCATCCCCCAGTCTATTTTCGTAGGTGTAATTGCAGCCATTGTTTCCAATATTGCCGTGTATTACAAGTCAAAATCCAAGCTTGATGATACGTTGGATGTATTCCCCTGTCATGGTATCGGTGGTATGGTAGGTATGTTATTGACCGGCATCTTTGCTACCAAAACCGTTAACAGCGCGGGTGCCGATGGTCTTTTCTATGGTAATTCTGCTTTCTTTATCACACAGGTAAAAGCATTGGCCATCGTAGTAGCTTACAGCTTTGTGGTTTCTTTCGGCATCTTCAAATTCATCAATTTCATACTACCCATGCGTGTAAGTTCTGAAGAGGAATTACTGGGTCTGGATGCTACCCAACACAACGAAAAATATGTGCAGGGAACATTACTCGTAGAAAACAATGGTATATTGAAAGAGAGCGCCATCGCCGAATAATCTTCAGCTCATAGCTGCAAAAAATACCTGACCGTAGTTTTTGCAGCTATTTCAATCGTTTGGTATAAAAAATAAGGTACAGCCATATGACAAACCTCTGACCAGGTTTACCGGCTGTACCTATTTGTTAATCATAAAACCTTCTGCAATGTTAAAGAAAATTTTCACCCTTTCATGTCTGCTTTCCAGCTTTCTTTTGCTGAATGCACAATCGGACTCAACAAAAAAATCCACCACCACTTTTTCCGGATCAGTAGATGCTTATTACCGTTATGGCTTTTCTGATGCACCCGGCAAAACCAACAATTTCACCAGTTTTACCAATTCCCAGAACTCTTTTGAGCTCGGTATGGCTTCTTTTAAGGTTGACCATACCATTGGTAAGGTTACGGCCACTGCCGATATCGGTTTTGGCAGAAGGGCACAGGAATTCTCCTACAACGACGCAGGTTCTCTGGCCGCTGTAAAACAGATGTACCTCACTTATGCAGCTTCTGATAAAGTAAAATTCACCATGGGTAAATGGGCTACCCATGTAGGTTATGAACTGGTAGATGCGCCCGCTAACAGGAACTACAGTATGTCCTATGGCTTTTCTTTTGGCCCTTTCTTTCATACCGGTATTAAAGCTGATATCTCATTAGGGGGTAAAAGCGCCATGATGGTGGGTGTGTCTAATCCAACCGATTATTCTACCACCACTTCTTCCGCTAAATTTTTCCTGGCACAGTTCAGCACGGCAACCAGTAACGACAAAGTAAAAGCCTACCTCAATTTCCAGGGAGGTGCAGGCATTACACAGTACAATTTAGTGGTCATAAGTGCACTGGCCGACAAATGGGGTCTTGGCTACGACGGCAGCCTGCAATCGTATAAAACAGGTGGCAGTTCTTCCAGCTGGAAAAGCCATGCCCTCTACCTCAACTACGATCCACTGCCTTCAGTTGGCTTTACACTCAGACAGGATTATTTTGATGACAGGGCACTCACCCCGATTGGCGTGGGCGGTAAAATGTTTGCCACTACCCTTTCGGCCAACCTCAAAGCCGATAACCTGACCATCATACCGGAGTTCAGGCTCGACAACTCTCAACAGCCGGTATTTTTTAAAGGAGCTTCTTCTGCAGGCACAAAAAGTTCTGCCGCATTTATTCTGGCAGCTGTTTACAAATTTTAATGGTTGAATTGATATCACACATGAGCAAATCAGAAGCCGATGCAAATGCATCGGCTTTTTTCTTTAAGTTCGGTTATGAATCCTTTGCTGAAAGCTGTTCAATTATTGTATTGCGCCTATGCTTTTATTTTGTTTGTATTGATCATGCTGCTGGTGTTTCCCTTTGTACTACTGGCTTTATCTTTTGGCAAAATCACCGGAGGAAATCTAATCTATAAACTATGCATGTGCTGGGCCGGCACCTGGTACTGGCTGATTGGCATCAGACATGAGGAAATTTTTGAGGCACCACATGATAGTACCCGGCAATACATTTTTGTAGCCAACCATATTTCATATATGGATATTCCCCCGCTGGTACTCATCGCACATCAGCCTATCCGCATTTTAGGTAAATATGAAATGGTAAAAATTCCAGTCTTTGGGTGGATATACCGCGCCGCAGTGGTACTGGTCGACAGAAAAAATGCGGAAACCAGGTCTAAAAGTGTACGTGCCCTTAAGGCCGCTCTGAAACACGGTATTTCTATTTTTATTTTTCCGGAAGGAACCTTCAATATGGGCACAGCCCCACTCAAAGAATTTTTTGATGGCGCTTTTCGTATAGCCATTGAAACAGAAACACCCATCAAACCTGTTTTACTTGTTGACACACTTGACCGGCTGCATTTTAAAAGTATTTTTTCATTAACCCCCGGTAAGAACCGCGTTGTTTACCTCGATGAAGTACCTGTAACTGGCTTGACTGCTAAAGACATACCTACACTAAAACAACAGGTATACGATATGATGGATGCGGGTCTGCGTCGCTATCGCCATTATTCAGTTGTGTAAGCCTTATTTTTGATCAAATTGATGAATCAGTTGTTTGCAGAAATTATTATACCACTTGCCTTACCCAAAAATTATACATGGGCCATCCCTGAACATTTCAGGGAACTGGTACAGCCGGGTATTCGCGTGGAGGTAATGTTGGGGGGAAGAAAAAAATATGCCGGCATCATCAAAAGAATATTTGCTGAAAAACCAGCAGCATTTCAACCGAGAGATATCATCAATGTACTCGACCAGGAACCTATTCTCCACCAGGAACAATTAAAGTTATGGGAATGGATGGCCGGTTATTATATGTGCAGTGAAGGCGAAGTGATGCAGGCCGCCGTTCCTGCCAACCTCAAATTATCTAGCGAAAGTATACTGGTCTGGAATGAAGAAAGATCCGTTAATTTCAGTGACCTCACTGATCATGAATACATCGTTGCAGAAGCATTGGAATTAAAAAAAGAATTGCGCATCAGCGAAGTACAGGAATTGCTCGATGTAATACAGGTATACCCTGTTGTAAAAAAACTGATTGAAAAAGAAGTTTGTTATGTGTGGGAAGAACTGAAGGAAAAATATACAGAGAAAAAACAAACTTATATCGAATTACATCCCTCCTATAAAAGCGAGGACCAACTGGCCGAACTGCTGAACAACTGGGGTAAAGCACCCAAACAAATGGAACTCCTACTGGCATTTCTTCACCTACAGAAAACAGAAGGTTCTGTTATTCAGCCTGAGCTGCTGAAAAAAGCCAATGCCAGTGCCGCTCAGCTAAAAGGACTTATTGATAAGGGTATATTGATAGCCGAAAAAAGAAGCACCGATCGGATACAATTAGGACAAAAAAACAGTCACCTCAGTTTCACCTTATCAGTTGCACAACAAACTGCATTGGCGGCTGTGCAAACAGTGTTTCAAACAAAACAGGTTTGTCTTTTACATGGAGTTACCGCCAGTGGCAAAACGCAGATTTATACACAGCTCATACAGGAGCAGTTAGACAAGGGATTGCAGGTTCTTTATATGTTACCTGAAATTGCTTTAACCGCACAAATCATACGGCGCTTGCAAGAATATTTTGGCGGGCATATCGCCATTTATCATTCTAAATTCAATGCCAATGAAAGAGTGGAGATATGGAACAAAGTGAAAAAAGGAGAGATTAACATTGTGCTGGGTGCCAGGTCTGCCTTATTCCTACCTTTTAAAAATCTCTCCCTCATTATTGCCGATGAGGAACACGACAATTCTTACAAACAACAGGATCCGGCACCACGTTACCATGCAAGAGATGCAGCCGTGTATTATGCCAACCTGTTCCAGGCAAAAGTTTTACTGGGCAGTGCTACCCCTTCCATAGAAAGCTATTTTAATGCAGAACAGGAGAAATACGGACTGGTACATTTAACAGAACGGTTTGGTAATGCCCAACTACCCATGATTGAACTCATTGATGTTAAAAAGTACCAGCAGAAAGGGAAAACGGCTTTTACAGCACCCTTACTGGAAGCTATTAAAGCATCGCTTGCAGCGCAGAAGCAGGTGATTTTATTCCAGAACCGGAGAGGTTACGCACCATATCAGGTATGCAATACCTGTGGATGGATACCCGAATGCCAGAACTGCGATGTTACACTTACCTATCATAAGTTTAAAAACAAACTTAGCTGTCATTATTGTGGCACACAATATCCAGTCATAAATACCTGTGCGGCCTGTGGCAGCCATGATTTTACCCAGAAAAATTTTGGAACAGAACAGATTGAAGAACTGCTGAATGAATATTTCCCTGATGCCAGAATTGCCAGAATGGATTACGACAGTGTAAAAGGCAAAAACGACCATGATGCGCTCATTAAATTGTTTGAGCAAAGAAGACTGGATATACTGGTGGGCACACAGATGGTAGTAAAGGGACTTGATTTTGAACATGTAAACCTGGTGGGTATTATTGATGCCGACGGCATACTGGGTTTTACTGATTTCCGGGTAAATGAAAAAGCATTTCAACTGATGGAACAGGTAAGCGGAAGAGCGGGCAGGAAAGATGATCTTGGAAAAGTGCTGATACAGGTAAGTAATACATTGCATCCGGTATTGTCATTCGTACAAAACCACCGGTATGACGCGCTCTACCAATACGAAATGGCTAACCGAAAAGAATTTGCGTATCCGCCTTTTACCCGAATCATTCAACTTGTATTTAAACATAAGGAAAAACATATTGCAGAAGAAGCGGCTCATATTATGATGGCTGGGCTTTCTCCACATTTTCCTAAGGAAATCAGCGGCCCTGCCCAACCAGTGATTGACCGAATCAGAAACCAATATCTTTGGGAATTAATGATCAAATTGCCAAAAGACATGCAGCTCATTAACCGGTGTAAACAAATGATCTTACAACAAACAACGATATTACAGTCTAATAAACGATACAGTTCTGTCAGGGTAATTGTAAATGTTGATCCTCTTTAATCATCATACTGCAACAGAGATATGTATCAAGCCACGCATTTTGTACCCGACTATTCCCTGAAAGCTTTTAACAGCTTTCAGTTTGATGTGCGTGCCCGGTTCTTTGCATCCTTTCAAACACATGAAATGATGCAGGAATTACTTGAGCAGTACCAGGGACTACCCTATATGCCGATGCATATTCTCGGTGGAGGAAGTAATATTTTATTTACGAGGGATGTGGATGGACTAGTGCTTCGTAATGAGCTCAGGGGTATAGAGCTGGTGCAGGAAGATGCGGATCATTATTATGTAAAAGCCATGGCAGGTGAAAACTGGCACCAGTTTGTCTGTTATTGCATTGAAAAAGGGTATGCCGGTCTGGAGAACCTGAGTCTGATACCAGGAAGTGTGGGTGCATCGCCCATGCAGAATATCGGCGCCTACGGTGTGGAAATAAAAGATGTATTTCATTCGCTCGAAGCATGGCATATCAATGAAAAACACAAAGAAACTTTTTACCTGAAAGACTGTGAATTCGGTTACAGGGAAAGTGTTTTTAAAGAGAAATACAGAAACCGGTTTATCATTACCAGTGTTACCTATAAACTTCGTAAGCATCCTGTATTTCATACCTCTTATGGCGCCATTACGCAGGAACTGGAAAAAATGGGTGTGCAGGAGTTAAACATCTCAGCTATTGCCAATGCGGTCATCAATATCAGATCAGCCAAATTACCCGACCCGGATAAATTGGGTAATGCAGGCAGTTTCTTCAAAAACCCCAGCATCTCAACCAGTCATTTTCAAAGATTACAGAAAGAGTTTCCCGGCATCGTGGGTTATCCGGTGAATGATACCAAAATAAAACTGGCTGCCGGCTGGCTCATTGAACAATGTGGCTGGAAGGGATACCGTAAAGGCGATGCCGGCTGTCATGAACATCAGGCATTGGTACTCGTAAACTATGGGAAAGCAACAGGTGCTGATATCTTTATGTTGTCTACCGAAATCATGGAATCGGTATATAAAAAATTCGGTGTCAGACTTGACAGGGAAGTGAATATTATTTGATCTGCTGAACTATAAAAAATAAACCCCGGATGCTTTCATCCGGGGTTTATTTTATAACTGATTATTTCTATTAATAATACTTCAGTTTCATCTCTACCCTTCTGTTCAGGGTACGCCCTTTTGCTGTTTTGTTGTCAGCAACTGGTTTAGATGAACCATATCCTTCAGAACTGAGTCTAGCTGCATCAATACCTTTACTTATGAGGTAATCATGTACAGCTTTGGCGCGGTTCTGACTCAATGGAACATTTATTTTATCGGTACCGGTATTATCGGTATGACCTTCAATATCCAGTTTCAGTGCAGCATCTTCCTTCAGGATAGCCACTACTTCATCGAGTGCTTTATTTGATTTAGCCTGCAATTTCGCACTACCGGTTACAAAGAATACATTCTTCGCACTGGCAGCTACTTTCTTCACTACTTCGTCCTTAACAGCAGGGCAACCATTGTTTTCTCTTACACCTGGAACAGTTGGACATTTATCTTCTTCATCATTTACGCCATCCTTATCTGTATCAGGAACAGGACAACCCTGGTAACGTGCCACGCCTGCAACAGTTGGGCATTTATCTTCTTCATCATTGATACCGTCTTTATCAGTATCAGGAATCGGACATCCGTCGTATTTAGATAACCCTTTTACGGTTGGACATTTATCGTTTTCGTCATTGATACCATCACCATCTGTATCAGGAACAGGGCAACCTTCGTATTTAGCTGTACCTGCAACGGTTGGGCATTTGTCTTTGCTGTCTAAGATACCATCACCATCGGTATCCTTCTCAACCACTACAACAGGTGGTGGCGGAGGAGTAACAATAACCGGCTCTTTTTTGTCTCTCAGCGGAGAAGCAAGACCTATAGAATAGGTGAGGTGATTTACGGCCAGGTTTGAAATAGCTGATCTGTGCACAAACTGTGTATGCAGAAAAGTTTCCTGACCCAGGTTAAACTGAAGACCCATTCCTGCAGGTGCATAAGCAGCAAAATAGGTACCTGTATACATAGATGCACCTAAACCGAAAGACAGGTAAGGAACTACTACATATTTATCGGTCAGTAATTTAATATTAGCTGCGGCATCCAGTTCCACCAGAAATTTTGCGGTTGTGGGTTGCGCAACACCACTTCTGCGGTAGAAAGGATATTTTACATAAGAACCTGTAAGTGTTGCCTGAAAATCAACATACTCACTCAAACCCTGAAAATACTGAACACTCAACCCTGGATCAAGTTGACTGAATGGAGTCCACTGTTTGTTTGAAATAACCGAAGAAATAGAACTCCTGCTGATGGCATCAGAGGTGTACATATCTTTTAAAACAAAGTTGATACCAAGTGAGGGTCTTTTTTTATAGCTAACTGGTGCGTTTTGTGCAAATGCAGTCAAAACCAACCCACTGGCTATTAAAGAAAAAAGAAGTTTCTTCATAAACAGGTTTTTATTAATTGTCACAAAAATACAGGGTGAAACTGATTTTCCGAAAATTAAGATAACTTTAAGTTATTACGAACTTATA